>CXRJ01000351.1_pt1 | contig 1091 bp, 1 predicted proteins | sample 590951 | NCBI WGS metagenome assembly CXRJ01 (sample SAMEA3491318, study PRJEB9169) | human gut metagenome | biome: ENVO:mammalia-associated habitat; material: ENVO:feces | place: Bangladesh | collected 2010-04-07 | reverse complement strand
GCTGTCGTTCTTAGTTTCCTGTGTTAGCAGGTGTATCTGTCAAAGTCCAAGTAAAAGTTGTCGTGTATTTTTTCGCATATTTTGTGGTTGAACCAGGTACTTCTAATGAAATACTTGTTTTAGCGGCATCTACACTATCGCCCCAGCTCATTAAGTACGTACCCGCACCTTCTTTATCGCCAGCAGCCATGACCACTGATTCAGCCCCAGTTGGGTTTAATTCAATCGTAGCTGGCGCTGTCGTTGGTTTTGCAGATTGTGAAGCTGAAACCACGCGTCCGTTGCTTAAAGTTACTTTAGCCGCTGTTAGTTCTTGATTGGCTTCAGTTTTGAATTGACCATTTTGTTTTACTTTTAGCGTCCAACCTGTTTCAGTCCCACGATTATCTGAGACTTGAACAAAGTTCGGGCCTTCTTGATCGGCACCAGCGTTATCTTTGTATTTTTGTGTTTCTGCATAGTAGGTCATATTTTTTGAGGTAATCGTTTGTTCCCCAAAAGATAAACTAGATGCATAGTCAATGGATAACGGACCTGCTGTCCCTGGCTTAGGCCCTGTCGGATCAGTTGGATCAACTGGCGTAATCGGTTTATCCGGATCTGGATTCGTCGGATCAACTGGATTCGTTGGGTTCGTATTTGGTGCAAATTGAATCGCTCCGTTTGTTTGGTATTCACCACCGTCGACTGCTAATGCACTCATTGGTACAAGTGCCAGTGCGCCTAAAGTTGTGGTTGCCATCAATGTCATTACTTTTGTCTTTTTCATTTATTTCCCTCCATTATTTACTGGTACATCTGAAAGTAGCCAAGTCAATGTTGTTTTATATTGTACTGCATCCTTAGGGGTTTTCCCGGGAACAGTTAGTGAGATTGCCCGTGTGATTGTGGCATTTACTTGCTGTCCTTGTTGATTTTTTTCGGTCACTTTTTCTGCTTGCCCCCACAGCGTGATCCACGTTCCGGCGCCGGTCTTTTCTGGGGCTTGCATGACAACAGTTTCTGCGCCTGCAGCATCTAATTGAATGTTTGCGGTAGCAGTTGGCGGCAATACGTCCGTCGCATTTGAGCGCACACTGGGCTCAGTAAAG
>CXRJ01000794.1_pt1 | contig 1123 bp, 1 predicted proteins | sample 590951 | NCBI WGS metagenome assembly CXRJ01 (sample SAMEA3491318, study PRJEB9169) | human gut metagenome | biome: ENVO:mammalia-associated habitat; material: ENVO:feces | place: Bangladesh | collected 2010-04-07 | reverse complement strand
CACCAGAGAGTTCGGCTATTTTCTTTTCAAGATAAGCAGCGGGCAATTTCACTTGTTGGAGTAATGCCACGACTTTTTCCTGATTAAACGCTTCTTGTCTGACGGTAAATGGAAATAACAAATTATCATACACGGTTTCACCAAATAAAGTTGGCTGCTGAAAACAATAAGAAACCTTTTGGCGGTATGTTTCGATTGGCATTGTAGTAATTGCGCTTCTTGATAAAAAATTTCGCCTTCTGTAGGACTTAATAATGAAGATAAAATTTTTAAAAATGTACTTTTCCCGCTACCTGAAGGACCAACAATTGTTGTATTGCTGCCTGTTTCAAATGACAAATCAATATCAGAAAGAATGCTACGACCATTTACTTGATAAGACACGCCTTCTGCTCGCAATAAATTACTCATGTTTCTCTCCTTTTTTAAATGGAATGATATTCTTTATATACTTCTTGTTTTTTTACATTTCTCAATTTGGCCACTTCTTTGATTGCCTCTTTTGAACTCCGTCCCTCTTCCTCCATTAAAACTTGTACATGTTCCTTGAGGGAAATAGCCGGCATTGCTGCTATTGTCTCTTTCTCACCAGCAAATCCGCTAACTAATAAACAACACTCGCCTTTTAGCGTATTTTCTGCTAAATATTCTGTTAGTTCTCCTAAGGTACCTCGTAAATACTCTTCGTGAAGTTTCGTTAATTCTCGACAAATCACAGCGGGGCGTTCTTGACCATAGACTTCAGCAAACGTTGCTACCGTTTTAGCAATCCGATAGGGGGACTCATAAAAAATCTGTGTCGGCCGTTCTTCTTTTAATGCTGATAACACGTCTTTCTGTTCTTTTTTCTTTCTTGGTAAAAAACCATAAAACGTAAATGGCTGTGGTAAAAGGCCCGAGGCAATCAAGGCGGTCATTCCTGCCGTAGGTCCTGGCAAGGCAATCACTGCCAGTTCTTCTTCAAGACATGCTGTAACCAATTCATGGCCAGGATCACTAATTGAAGGCATACCTGCATCGCTAACTTGGGCAATCGTTTCACCACTCAGCAATCGTGTAATCAGTTGAGGAATTCGCTCTTTGTAATTATGTTCGTGTAAACTAATTTGTGGTGTTGTAATCT
>CXRJ01000180.1_pt1 | contig 1891 bp, 1 predicted proteins | sample 590951 | NCBI WGS metagenome assembly CXRJ01 (sample SAMEA3491318, study PRJEB9169) | human gut metagenome | biome: ENVO:mammalia-associated habitat; material: ENVO:feces | place: Bangladesh | collected 2010-04-07 | reverse complement strand
TAAATCAATGCCTCCTGTTGGCTCTAAATAAAAGTCATACTTGGCACAAGCTGCTGCTACTGCTTGGTATTCTTCTTTGTGAGCCAAGCCTTTCATCGGGAAATATTTAATGGAACTGCCCCCCATGTCTTTCAACAATTTGATGGCGGTTTCGATAGGTACTTCCGCCGCTGGCGCACCAGAGCTTAACGGACCTGTCGCAATGTTGACATAGCCAACTTTGCCTGTGGGTGAAACCAAGCCATTAATCACTGTTTCGTCTTGACGAAGTAAGGCCCGCGAAGCGCCGACACCTGTGAAGACTTGGTTCACGTGTTGCGGTTGTAAAACTTCTGATAAGCGAGCCACCATTTGACTTTGATTAGGATCGCCAGCCCCTAAGCCAACAGATAAAGCGTTGTTGGTTGCTGCTTGGTATTTTTTCATATCGTCAATGGCTGCTTCATCGGTTTCATAGTTTTTTGAAAGGACGCCTAACACAACATGCCCTTCTGCTGCTTCATAACAGGCTTGGGCATTTTCTACTGAATTGGCTAAGACGTTTAAACAAATGCGTTCTTCTAAATAATTAGGTTTTAATGACATGACTTATTTCTCCTTTGTGTCCATAATTTCTTGTAATCGTTGCACGATTTTGTTCATTTCTTCTTGATTGACAGAACGAATGTCAAACTCAATGATGCCATTGTTGGCTTGATATTCTCGCGTATAAATGGCTGGACTTTTTGCTTTTAATGCTTGGATGACTTCCTTGGCGGTTTTTCTGCCGTTCACTTTGACACTGGCGCGATAAATGTCTCGGCCAGCGCCATCTTGGACGATTTTGGCGGTTAAATCTGACAGGTTGTTGATGGCTTCAACAAACGGTTTTAAGCGTTCTTGCATCGAAACCCCTGATTCACTGCCATGCGCCAAGTATTCTTCCACTGCTTGCGTAAAGCCCAGGATATTGTCTTTGCCAATTTTCATTGCTCGACCAATGCCTTTACCTTGTAGGCGCACCCAGTCAATGTATTCTTTTTTCCCGACCACTAAACCGGCACTTGGCCCTTCAATGGCTTTGGCGCCGCTGTAAATCACCAAATCAGCACCTGCTTCGGTGTATTTGAAAAGATCTTCTTCTGCTGCCGCGTCAACAATTAGCGGCACCTTGTGGCGTTGCGCCACTTTGGCCGCTTCGGCCACCGTCAGCATACTTTTTTGCACGGTATGATGGCTTTTGATGTATAGAATGGCCGCTGTTTTTTCGGAAATCATCATTTCCACGTGTTCTGGACTGCACATGTTGGCGTAGCCAGCTTCCACCACTTGGCCGCCGCCTTGCGCTACCATGACTTCTACAGGCGTGCCGTAGTCCACGTTGTGCCCTTTAGGTAAAACAATCTCTCGCTGTTCGATTTTTTCTGTATAGGGATGATATGCGTGGTACAAGCTGCCTTTTCCAATCAAGGCAGCCACCGATTGGGCAATCCCCGCCGAAGCCGAGGAAACGATTTGGGCATCTTCTACCTTCAACAAGTTGGCTAAAAAGGCCCCTGTTTGCAGACTAAGTTCACTCATTTCAAAGAAATGTTCGCCGCCGAATCGTTGAGCCGCTAGGACTGCCTCCGAAACTTTGGAGACACCTAGAATGGTCATTTTGCCAGAAGCATTAATGACTTCTTTTAAGTGGAATTTTTCGTAACTAATTGTCATAGATTTGTCCTCCAATAATTGTTTTGATTGGGCGAATTTGCTCTTTGGCTACTCGTGTCAATCCATTAGAATCAGTCAATGTTTTTTCTTCTGCTTGAATCGTGAAAATCGTTAAATCAGCATCTTTACCTATTTCCAACGTGCCTTTTTGCGTTAAATGGAAATTCTCAGCAGGAGCCTTGGTTACCTTTTCAAT
>CXRJ01000052.1_pt1 | contig 7250 bp, 8 predicted proteins | sample 590951 | NCBI WGS metagenome assembly CXRJ01 (sample SAMEA3491318, study PRJEB9169) | human gut metagenome | biome: ENVO:mammalia-associated habitat; material: ENVO:feces | place: Bangladesh | collected 2010-04-07 | reverse complement strand
CTCGGTTAGCGTGTACGTGCCGACCGGCAGGCCCCTGACCGTGATGNCGNNNGCTCTTCTACGGTGTTCGCGGTGACTGCTGCAGTGTTTTCCGGTGGTGGAGCGACCACCTCGATGGCGCGACCTTTATTGGCGTTCATGCGAATAAAGCCCTTGTCCTCCAGCACTTGCAGTTGATGTTTGACTGAGGAAGGGCTTTTGAGCCCGGCAGCTTCACCTATTTCTCGGAATGATGGCGCAAAGCCCTGTTCGTCGATGTGGAGTCGAATGGCATCCAAAACTTTGCGCTGGCGCTCGGTCAAAGTGGATTCGTCCGGCTCCTGCTGAGGGGGGAGGGGAATGCTGCTCACGTCGGGGCTCCTTTCGTTACCCCATCAGCATAACGTGATATTCGTGTGAAATCAAACATCTGTTCGAGTGTTGACTTGACGAGTTCGAACATTTGTGCCACTCTAAGAACAGATGTTCGATAGAACACTTGTTCGAGAGAGGTGGTCGTGATGACTGGTTCGATGGTGATGGCAACGGGTCGTATGGCGGGGAAGCGCAGCAACGCATATCGTGCTGCGCGTCGTGGTGCGGTGCGTAGAACCAACGCCGTGCGAAGCGATCATCGCGGTAAGGTGATGGCGGTCGTGTTGGCGGCAACCCTGGCGTGGTGCGGATTCGCCATGCTGACGGCTGAGCCGGCGCGCTCCGATACCGGTGCCACGCAGGTGATCAGCTATATAGTGCGTCCGGGGGACACACTGTGGTCGTATGCATCCTCCATCACGCCCGCCGGGCAAGATGTCTCGGAGACGGTGGATGAGCTGATCTCGTTGAACAATCTGGAGTCAGGGGCTCTTCGTGCGGGACAGCGTCTAATTGTTCCTGCTGAGTAAAGGAACACTCGATAAGTATTGTTTTTCCGTGTGTTCACGTTATTCTGGGGACATGCATTGCCCTTTTTGCCAGAATCCTGACACCAAAGTCATTGATACCCGTATTAGTGACGACGGCTATTCCATTCGTAGACGTCGTGTTTGCCCGAAATGCAATAAGCGTTTCACCACCGTGGAAACCAGCATGTTGCTGGTCACCAAACGTTCCGGCGGCGCTGAACCGTTCAGCCGGGATAAGGTTATCTCCGGTGTGCGTAAGGCTTGTCAAGGCAGACCTGTCAAGGAGGAGGATCTGAAGCTGCTGGGGCAGAAGGTCGAGGAGGATCTTCGCTCTCGAGGACTGGCCGAAGTGACTTCCGGCGAGGTCGGCAAGGCAATCCTCAAGCCACTGCGTGATCTTGATGTGGTCGCGTACCTACGTTTTGCGAGCGTGTATCAGAATTTCTCCGGCCTGGAAGATTTCCAGAGCGCCATCGATGAATTGCGCGAATAATGGTTCGATACCAAGAAAAAGGCCCGTCTGATGACGGGCCTTCTGTCGTGCTGATGCAGTTTATGTCGATGCGGTATCAGCCGATGACACGCATGCGGATGGTGCCTTCGATGCTACGCAATGCCTCCAGTGTGGCGGGGCTGGGCTTTTGAGCCACGTCGGTGACCACATATCCCAGCTCACCTTCAGTGGCCAATGACTGGAAGGAGATATTGATGTTCTCCTCGCCAAGCACGCGGTTCACACGGGCGAGTACGCCGGGCAGATTGTCATGCAAATGCGCGATGCGGCATACACCCTTGCAATCGGTGAGATTGATTTGTGGCAAGTTCACCGACAGTGACGTCGAACCCTTCGACCAGTAATCCTCCAGGCGTTGGGAGACAAAGTGACCGATGGACTCCTGCGCTTCCAGCGTCGAACCGCCGATGTGCGGGGTCAGAATCATATTATCTTCGTTGGCAAGCGCCGTCTCAAACGGGTCGCCGCTCTTCTTGGGCTCGACCGGGAACACGTCAACGGCGGCACCGGACAGATGGCCGGAGTCGAGATGCTGCTTCAGCGCGCCCAAATCAGCAACGAATCCACGAGATAGATTGATGAAGATGGCGTCCTGCTTCATGTGCGCGAACTGATCCTCGCCGAAGAAGCCGGTGTTCGACTTGCGCCCGTCTACGTGCAAAGTCACTGCATCAGACTGCTCAAGTAGTTCGTTCAGCGTCGAGCAACGATGGGTGTTGCCCAGTGCGAGCTTCTCCTCGATGTCGTAGAACACCACGCGCATGCCCAGCGCTTCCGCCAGTACGGACAGTTGGGAACCGATGTTGCCGTATCCGATGATGCCCAGCGTCTTGCCGCGCACCTCATGAGAACCGGAGGCCGACTTGTCCCATAAGCCGTGCTTGATGTGATGCGTATGCGCAGGGATGCGACGCATCAGGCAGATGATGTCGCAAATCACCAGTTCCACAACGGAACGGGTGTTTGAATACGGTGCATTGAACACGGCGATGCCGTGCTTGCCGGCATAATCAAGATCCACTTGGTTGGTGCCGATGCAGAAGCATCCGATGGCGCTGAGGGTCGGGCGGGCATTCAGTACGCGTGCAGTGACATTGGTCTTGGATCGCACGCCGACGAGATCCACGCCCTCTAGCGCGTCGATGAGCTCGTCCTCGTTCAGGGCTCCCTTCATGGTTTCGACTTCGAAGCCGTGATCTCGCAGCGATTTGGCTGCGTCAGGATGGATGTTTTCCAGTAACAGTGCTTTAGGCATGTCTTTCACCTTAGATGTTCAGGGAACGCTCGTCCTCTTTTGTCCGAACTATAACCAGTTTCTGTGTTGGTCTGGTCGTTGCCACGTAGAGGTCGGATGCGGCGACCAAACGGCTTGGGGCGTCATCTTCGATGCGTCCGGGTTCAATGACGATAACAGCGTCGAATTCCAGGCCTTTGACCATTTCGGTGCCGCATACGCTGATCTGCTCATCCCATTCGGGCTGGTCGATAAGACGCTGATATTCGGATGGGGCCATCAGACTGGATAGGCGATGCCTTACTGCTTCGCGCACCGGCTTAATGAGGTCGTCCGGGCAAATGATGGCGATGCGTCCAGTGCCGTCCGCCGAAACAAAATGATTGGCCAGCTGTGCCGCCTGGTTGGAAGTAACGGTAAGCAGAGCCTTCATGTCGTCTACCACGTGTCGAGACACGGAATCCGGCAAGGCGCGGACCGCGTTCACCGTGGAAATATAGAGTCCTTCGTTCTGCGCAAAACGGGAGGCGAGGTCGGAGACCTCCTGCGGATTGCGGTAATTGATGGTCAGCTCATTGAGGTCCCAATGGCCTTCGCCGAACAGTCGGTTCATCGTCTTGTCCCAACGGCGGGTGCCGGCCAGTGCCGAGGTCTGTGCCACATCACCCACAATGGTGAACGATCGTGACGGACAGCGACGAATGAGCATTCGCCAATCCATTGCGGTCAATTCCTGCGCCTCATCCACCACGATGTGACCATAGGTCCATTCTCGATCGGCTGCTGCGCGCTGGGCGGTGAGCTCGCCGTCGTCGCCGTTCATCTGATCGAGCAGCATCTGGCTCGATACGATGCCCTGACCGAGGCCGGTTGCGGCCAACGTGTCTTTGGCGTACTGCTCTTCGGCGGCGCGTCTGGCATTGGCGGCGGACTGCTTGGCCACGGTTTTGGGATCGGGTCCCAGCAGATCCATCGCCTCGTCAAGCAGCGGAATATCCGACCGGGTCAGAGGTGAACCTTTCGGTCGTGCGAGAGTGGCCAGATCGTCATCGGTCATCCATCCGGCCAAGGACTTCAGGCGTTCCGGGTGAGCGAAGAGCTGGTCGATAAGCCAGGGGGCGGTCATCGGCAGCCAGCACAGATTCAACGTTTTGCGCACCTGTTCGTTCATGCGCAGCAGCGACATGGCGCGATTGAGCTCCGCCTGATCGGGGGTGTAGTCGAGTTGCTCCGCATACCGGGTCTGCATGCTGCGCAGCATGGAGCGGATAAAGGTCTCTCGGGCCTTGTTATGCGGTTGCCTTGTGCGTTTGGCGTCGGACTGCGCCTGTTCGATATCGACGGCAAGCATCGGTATCTGAATGCCGCTGATGGTGACGGTCGGCAGATTGCCGGGCACACGGATGCGGGAGGCGATGGCGTTGGCGATCACCTGTGCCATGCGACGGTCGCCCTTGAGTTTGGCGGCTTGCGGAGTGTCGATTGCCGATGCGGTGATTCCCGGAATCAGGTCACTGATTGTACGGGAGACGACACCGGTCTCGCCCAACGAGGGAAGCACCTGATCGATGTAATGCAGGAACGCGGAGCTGGGGCCCACCACCAGTACGCCGGAACGTTCCAGTGTGCGTCGATGCGTGTAGAGCAAGTAAGCGGCACGGTGCAAGGCCACAGCGGTTTTGCCGGTGCCTGGGCCGCCCTGTACCACCACGGCACGGTTCATGTCAGAGCGGATAATGCGGTCCTGCTCGGCTTGGATGGTGGCCACGATGTCGGTCATTTTGCCCGTGCGACGCGAGCTGAGCGAAGCGAGCAGTGCACCTTCGCCGGTCAGGGTGCCGGCAGTGGAGGCTTGGCCCACTTGGTCAGAATGCACGTCCAGTACTTCGTCTTCGACGCCTACCACTTCGCGGAAACTCAACGTGATATGGCGGCGCATCACGATGTCGCCATGGTTGGAGGGCGTCGCCTCGTAGAAGGGGCGGGCCGCTTCGGCTCGCCAATCGGTCAGAATGGGTTCATGGTCGGTGCTCGACAGACCGATGCGACCGATGTAATGACGAGTGCCGTCTTGCGAGTCAAGTCGCCCGAACACGAGCCGGTCTTCCACGCTGCGCAGCTGAGTGAGGCGATCTTCGTACATGGTGGCAAAAGAATCGCGCTCGGTGCGTTGGGTGGGGGAGCCGTGCGAACCGGCTGCTCGTACGGTGCTCAGTCGCTGCCACATTTCGGCGCGCAGGTCATCCAGACGTCCATAGGCGCGATCGACGGCCTGCTGCTCCTCGTGCAGCTGCGAGGCGTAACTCGACATGCTTCTCTTCGTCTCCGCTCGTAATGGTCACAAACTTTAAGGCATTCAAATTTACCGCACACCCCCTACGTCGGGGAAGGGCAGTGGTGCGGCTGCTCTGGTGATGTGCCTGCCCACGCCGCGCGCGATGCGTTTCCAAATCGGTGACGGCTTTTTTGCGTTTTGCGATGGTCGGTGAGTTCCGCTTCGCGGCCGTGTGCAATCGTGACGGTTTTTCCAAAAAAGGTGAGTAAAACGTGTTGTAGTGGGGAAAAATGGTGAATGGTGGGGTAAAGTGGTGAATCAGTTGGCCGAAGTATACCCAGCGAGTACAAAGGAGGTGGAGCCATGGTCGAGAGCAAGCACTCGCGTGAAACCGATGCTGATCAGCAAGGCTCCGCCGGAATCGACGGCCTCATGGCCGGCCTACCTCCGCTGCTGCTGGGCACGTACACGCCGAAAATCGATGCCAAGGGTCGTGTGGCACTTCCCGCGAAATTTCGTTCCCAGCTTGGCCAGGGGCTGGTAATGGCCCGAGGCCAGGAACGTTGCGTGTACCTGTTGCCGTTTGACGAATTTCGTCGTATTGCCTCCCAGATTCAGCGCACTTCGGTGGGCAACAAAGCCGCCCGCGAATACTTGCGTGTGTTCCTGTCTGGCGCAGTCGATCAGGAACCCGACAAGCAGGGGCGAGTTGTGGTGCCGCAAATGCTGCGTGACTACGCCAATCTCGGGTCCGACATTGTGGTGATCGGTGTGGGTACGCGCGCCGAACTGTGGAACAAGGATGCATGGGAGTCCTACCTCGCACAAAAGGAAGAGGGATACTCCGATATCGCCGATGATGTACTGCCTGAGGTGGAGTTCTGATGATTGATGTGACGAATATCCACCAGCCAGTGCTGCTTGATGACTGTGTGAATCTTGTGGCGCCGGCATTACAACACGAAGGTGCCGTGGCCGTGGACTGCACGCTGGGTCTTGCCGGTCATTCCACCGCTTTCCTGAAAGCGGCGCCGCAGGCTCGTCTTATCGGTATTGACCGTGATAGTGAGGCGTTGGCCTTGGCGACTGAGCGTATGGTTCAGGAGGGGCTTTCCGACCGATTCACGCCGGTTCATGCGGCCTTTGATCAGCTTGATCAGGTGCTTGCCGATCAGGGCGTGGAACGAGTGGATGCCGTGTTCATGGATTTGGGTCTGTCGAGTTTGCAGATTGATGAAACGGATCGTGGATTCTCGTACTCCCATGATGCCCCGTTGGATATGCGCATGGACGTGAGCCAGAATCTCACGGCCGAGCGGATTCTCGCTGATTACGATATGGCATCGCTGATTCGCGTCTTCCGGGAATATGGTGAGGAGCGGTTCGCTCGTCAGATCGCGCGTGAGATCGTGTCGCGCCGCACGCAGACGCCATTTACCACAACCGGCCAGCTCAACGCTCTAGTCGAAGATGTGGTGCCCAAAGCTCACCGTCCGGCCGGCAATCCGGCAAAGCGTGTGTTCCAGGCGCTGCGCATTGAAGTCAACGGCGAGTTGGACAAACTGTCATCCACTCTGCCTCAGGCCGCGAATCGTCTTCAGGTCGGAGGCCGTTTGGTGGTGGAGTCCTACCACTCGTTGGAAGACAAGACAGTCAAATCCTTTATGGCACAGGGCCTGAAGATTGATGCGCCGGCAAACCTGCCAATCGTGCCGGATGATGCCCAGCCGTTCTTCCGGGAACTGACCCGAGGCGCAATCAAGGCCGATGATGAGGAGCGGCAACGCAACCCGCGATCCGCTTCAGTGCGGCTCAGGGCGGTCGAGCTGAGCAGACGGATTCCTGAGAGGTGGCGAGAACGCTTCGCGCAAACAGCGGCAAACCCAAAGGAATCGAACACCACACGTAACAATGGCAAACACGGAAGGAGGGGCTGACCATGGCAGCAACGGCACGCAGCATTCGATCCAGTGCTTCAACGCAGTCCAGGCCGCAGTCCAGGCCTCAGGCTCCTTCGCGCCCTGAACTGAAGGTGATTTCCGGTCAGCGGGTTCAAGCAGAAGGAAACATGATTGAACGGGTTATTGAATGGACCCGTACACGCAGCGCCCCGCTGATGCATGTGGTGATTGCCATCGTGTTCCTCATGGCCACGTTGCTCGGCGCGCTGGTACTGCGCACCCAAATGGTGCAGAACTCGTTTGAGGCGGCAGAAGTCAAGCAGCATATCAGCACGCTGACCCAAGACATCGAAGACGATCAGGCCAAGCTTGACCAGTTGGTCGCATCGCTGCCGGATAAGGCCGATGAAATGGGCATGGTGTCGCAAGGCGGATCGGTGAC
>CXRJ01000066.1_pt1 | contig 9050 bp, 7 predicted proteins | sample 590951 | NCBI WGS metagenome assembly CXRJ01 (sample SAMEA3491318, study PRJEB9169) | human gut metagenome | biome: ENVO:mammalia-associated habitat; material: ENVO:feces | place: Bangladesh | collected 2010-04-07 | reverse complement strand
ACCGAGGATGCCGTTGACGAGGTCGAGGAATCCGACGAGACCGCCGACTCCGTCACTGTGGCCGCCGGCCCCGGCGAGAACGGCGAGTCCGAGGTCGAAGCCGCCGAAGGCGAGGTTGAGGAAGAGGACGCCAAGCAGGCCATCGCCGAATCCGCCGCCGTCTCTGAGTCCGGCGAATCCACCCTGCCGGTCGCTGGCCCCGCCCCGATCAGCCATGCCGAAGGCAAGGTCCCGGCCAACAAGCGTCCGAAGAGCGACGAGCTCAAGACGCCGTGGGCCGACGGCCGCACCTTCCCCGGCACCGGCAAGAACGCCCCGTGCCCGTGCGGTTCCGGCCGCAAGTACAAGATGTGCCACGGCCAGAACGAGAAGTGACACATCTTTAGCTGAATACTGGGCATTGGCTTCCCTCTTCAAGGAGGGGAGCCAATTTTGCTATATGGAAGATTCAATGCCGCGAAATGGGAAGCAATTACAATAAACGACGAACATACATAACACGGCGTAACAAAACGCCAAGGAGGGCATCATGGCCGAGATCACATGGAAGTCGATTCTCACCAAGCTGGTCGGGGGAGACCATCTTACTGCTGAGGAATCGGAGTGGTCCGTGGATGACCTGATGCAGGGCAATGCGAACCCGGCCGCTGTGGGCGCCGCGCTCGCCATGCAGCAGCAGCTGGGACTGACTGCCGATGAGGTGCGTGGCGCCGCCAAGGCCATGGTCTCCCACGCTGTGCCGCTGAATGTCTCCGGTGAAACTACCGACATCGTGGGCACCGGCGGTGACGGCTTCGCCACCGTGAACCTGTCCACCATGGGTTCTGTGGCTGCTGCCGCAGCCGGCGTGAAGATTGTCAAGCACGGCAACCGCGCCGCCTCCTCGAAGTGCGGTGCAGCCGATGTGCTCGAAGACCTCGGCCTGCCGCTGGACCTGAAGCCGGAAGCGGTCGGCGAAGTTGGCGATGAAGTGGGCATCACTTTCGCGTTCGCGCGCACCTTCCACCCGGCCATGCGCTTCGTGGGCCCGATTCGTGCCGCGCTCGGTATTCCGTGCGTCTTCAACATTCTGGGACCGCTGACCAACCCGGCCAACCCGGCACACGTGGCCATCGGCTGCGCCAACCGCAAGGTGAGCCCGATTATGGCCGCTGTGTACGCCAGCCGTGGGCAGTCCGGTCTGGTTTACACCTCGCACGAGGGCATGGACGAGCTTGCGCCCACCGGTCCGGTCTCCGTCTGGGAGATTCGTGATGGCAAAGTCACCGAAACCGATTTCGACCCGACCGTGGATCTAGGTCTGGCTAAGATCACCGTCGACCAGCTCAAGGGCGGCGTGCCGGACGTCAATGCCAACACATTCAAGGACTTCCTGGCCGGCAAGGACATCCCGTCCCGTACCACCGCGCTGCTTAACGCCGCATCTGCCATCGTGGCTGACGGCAACTTGGTTGGCAACGGCACTCTGGCCGAGCGTTTCGGCGAAGCTTACACTCTGGCCGAAAAGACCGTTGACTCCGGCAAGGCCGAAGCCCTGTTCAACAAGTGGATCGAAACCGCCAAGTCCAAGGCGTGAACTGAATTCAGATAAATGAGGGGGCCAGCCGAACAGCTGGCCCCCTCATTGGTATTGTCAACCAATTACTGTTGCGTATTGTCCTTGAGAGCGCTATACGCGCGCCCCGTCGTCGTAGTAGCCGCCTTGGTCTCCGGGACGGTCTTTACGGTTGAGGATTTTGGCAACCAGTCCGCCCAGTCCCAGAATGACGCCCAACCCGAAGAGGATATTGAGCAGTGCGCCCAATAGGGGAATCGTATTTAATCCGGGGACGAATATCATCACTGTTTCGCCGACAAGACCGATGATGAGCAACGCCACCAACAACATCGTAGACGCTTTGACCGGGCCAAGATCCGGGTTCGGGGGAGTGAATCCGCCGTCATCATAGGCGTCCATGACATTATCGGTGTCCAACCAGCCGGAACCGGTGAAATCGCGCGGACCACCCTTACGGCCTCGGTCTGGGCGTGCGTCATCGGTGAACGAGCCAATGTCAAGATTATCCACTGAAAGCAATGCTTCCTTCTCTCGTTTCTTGGCTTGCTTCTCGAACTTCTTGGCCTGACGGGAGGATGCCACGTCGTTTAAATCGGCTTGGTGCTCGGCCTCGAACGCCGCCCAAGCGTCATCCAGATTGCCTATGTCATGCTTTCCGGACGGCATGGAGCCGTTGCCGTTGGCGTTATGTCCGGTATCGGTTGCCTTTTGCGGATCCGCGGGCGTGGCCGAATCTCGTCCATTGCCCGGCGTGGGGATTGGCTGCTCTCCGTCGACATTGCTATTCTGGTTGTCAGTCATAACTGTCACTCTAATCAAGCGGCCGGCCAATAGCCAGTCCGTTTGAGGGAGGAATGCTAAGTGCTCTACTGGTTCTTCGTCAAGGTTCTTGGACCCATCGCGCGTCATCGTCTTGGACCCACCGCATCGGGGCTCAATAATGTGCCTCGCACCGGAGGTGCCATCATTGCCGCGAATCATCTGGCCGTCATCGATGATGCGCTGATTCCGATTACCTGCCCGCGTATGGTGCACTTCATGGGCAAGGCCGAATACTTTGAAGGCAAGGGGCTGAAGGGCAAGTTCAAGAAGTGGTGGTTCACTTCCGTGGGCGTGTTCCCCGTGGACCGTTCCGGTGGCAACAAGTCGCTTGGTGCTCTGGAGCACGCACGTGAGATTATCGAAGATGGACACCTGTTCGGCATCCACATTGAGGGCACGCGAAGCCCGGATGGTCGCATGTACAAGGGGCACACCGGTGTGGCACGGCTTGCGCTTGAAACCGGTTGTCCGATTGTACCGACCGCTATTATCGGTTCGCGCGAACTGCAGAAGCCGGGCACGGTGATTCCAGCCAAAGGCAAGACGCAGGTGATTTACGGTAAGCCTATTGAGGTTGAGAAGAAGACCGCCGACGAGATCACCCATGATGATTTGCGCTCGCTGACCGACCGTATTTCTGCGGAAATCCAGAAGATGAGCGGTCAGGAGTACGTGAACGAGTACGCCCAGAAAGTCAAGGAAGAGCTGAAAGCCCAGAAGGCCGCTGAAGAAGAAGCATCTGCAGAATAACCCACAATGAAGCTCCCTCATCAGAGGGAGCTTTTGATTCTCACACCACAGTCAGCGTGATAACGGTTGGAGTGCCGTTTTCGTCGCGTAGACGCACCGTTTCTCCGGCATTGGGACTCTGGATACGCACCACATGGGTAATGTCGCCCAGCGGTGCGGATTTCTTGACAGTGAAGCCCAGCTTCTTCAGCTGTGCGGCTGCCGCGTCATACTGCTGACCCACCACATTCGGCATCACCGTGGTCTCAGGTCCCTTGGATACCACCACGTCTACGCTGTCGCCCCATTTGAGCTGCGCGCCAGCGTCTTGGGAAGCGGAGATGACCTCGCCTGCGGCAATCTTGTCATCGAATTGTTCGGTGATGTTGGCGGTGAGCTTGAGCTCATCGAATGCCGCTTGCATCTCATCCTTGGTTTTGCCGACTACGTCAGGCATGCTGACAGGCATGGGACCCTTGCTGAGCGTCACTGTCACTTCATCATTGTGCTTGATCGCGGTGCCGGGGTCGGGGCTTATGCTGAGCGCTGCGCCTTCCGGCTTATCCAGCGAATACTCGTCCTTCGAATCATCGTGCTTGATGTTGTCGAAGCCCGCTTTCTTCAACGCGGACAGAGGGTCCTTGCCGTTCGCGGAATTCGTATCGAGGACATCGTTCGGAATGGTGACCATGTGTACACCCTGCGAGACCGTCACCGTCAGTTGCTGATTGTGACGCTTGCTGACGTGACTGCCTACAACAGCGTTGTTTTCACTCACCGAGGCGGAGACGATCTTGCCTTCGGCGATGTCGTCGCTGTACTGCTTCTCGGCCTTATAGGGGATTCCTGCCACCTTCAGCGTGCTCTCATACGTGGCCCAGTCAGCACCGGACAACGAGCACTCGGTGTTCTCCTTACACGTCACGTCATCGGGCTTGGGCACACTCCAATAGCTGCCGGGACCCGCGAACCACCACCATGCGCCGGTTCCGGCAGCTACAGCCAGTATCAGAACAATCACCAAGGCGATGATGAGCGGCTTCTTGTTGCGCTTTCCGTCCGTTGGCTTGGCATCGGGGCTTCCGGCATCGTCTTCAGCGGCGAGCACCTGGTCGAAATCATCCCCGGTCTTTGCCAGAATCGTTGTCTCATTACCGGGGTTGGGCATGACTTGCGTAAGGTCTTCTCGTGCGGAAGACGCATCGAAAGCGGTGGTCGGGGCGGTGGGAGGCTCCGGGGGCGTGTCAGAGCTCTGCTTAGGAGCGGTCTCCGGCGAAACCAGTCCGCCAACCAAAGCCGGTGCGGTAGCATCGGTTCTGGCGGCATCCGCAGACTCGACATGCAAACGATATTGCCATGCCTCCATAGGGAGTTTGGCAGCCAACTGGCGAAGTTCCTGGGCGGCCTCGGAGCCGTTCGCAGGACGAGCCTCGACCTGGCGAGCGGTCAAGTGGACAATGAACGAGGCCACGGATGGATCGATATCCGGACAGACCGTGGCTATGGACGGCACATCCTCATGAACATGCTTGAACACAAGCGTGACCGGATTATCGGAGTCAAAAGGCACTTTACCGGCAAGCATTTCCCAAGCCATGATGCCCACGGAATACAAGTCGCCTTGTGGGGTGGCCTGATTATTCTCGATCATTTCAGGAGCCAGATAGGCCGCAGTGCCCAACAGCATGCCGGTGGAACTCAGCGTTGCTTGGCTGGCGGCCTTGGCCAGGCCAAAATCAGTGATTTGCACATGGCCGCGATCGTTGATCAGGATGTTTTCGGGCTTGATATCACGATGCACCACGCCCGCACGATGTGCCGAAGCCAAGCCGTCCAACGTTTCCGCGATAACGCGCAGTGTCTCGCGGACGGAGAATGTGCCTTGAACGTTCATCTCATGGCGCAGATTGACGCCATGCACATATTCCATAACCAAAAAATCAAGGCCATTGAACTCACCGGTGTCGTAAACCTGAACGATATGCGGATTTGCGATGGCCGCGGCTGAATTGGCTTCACGGCGGAACCGCTCCACGAACTGATCTCGATGCGGTCCCTGTGCCAGCTGCGTGTGCATGACCTTGATCGCCACAGTACGGCCCAAACGCTCATCGACCGCCTCATACACGGTGGCCATGCCGCCTTCGGCGATATTGCGCACGATGCGGTAGCGTCCCTCAATCATCTGTGTGGGCTCGTTCTCACTCATGGTTGTACTGCACGGTTCCTTTGATAAGACTGAACACCGTTTAGTCTACATGGCACTGGCTACGCTTTGGAAACACGGACGCATCGTTTACACGGGTGTTTTGCCCGGCGAAACCTAACGAAGATTTTCGGGAACGAACCGTGCACATGCTGCAATCAGATGGTTTTCGGCCTCGGGTTCCAGATTGAGATTGGCGATTGCTGCGCGGGATTCCAGCCACAAGGCGTGAATACGATTGCGGGAACGTTCGACGGCTCCAGTTGATTGGAACAGCGCGATGACAAATGCCACCTGATCATCAGTGCGAGCGTCGGACTCAAACAAATCGATAAGTTGTTGCCGGTCCTGCGTACCCGCTGCGGCCAGTGCGTCGGCCAGCAGCACCGTGCGCTTGCCTTCTCGGATATCGCCGCCCACTGGTTTGCCGGTGTTCCGGCTGGAACCGACAACATCCAGAAGATCGTCGGCAAGCTGGAAAGCCAGACCAAGAGGCCGTCCGACCGCCAATGCCTGCTGCCATGCTTCAGCGGGGTCAGCGCCGGCTGCCAGCAGAGCGAACAGCAACGGTGCAATGGTGGTGTAGCTTGCGGTTTTCCACCGGAAGACGTTCAGCGAGGCGTCTACCAACGCATCCGGGTCTTCGAGTGGCGTTAATTCTACAGCGAGATCCAGTACCTGGCCAATTTCCACTTCGCGTTGCATGGTCAGAAACGCTTCGTTGATGGCGTCGGTGTTGTCAAGACGGCGCGCGGCCCGGCGCGCGATTTCGATGCATGCGGTGGCCAGAATGTCTCCAAGCATCAGACCAAGCCCGTGGCCGATGGCGCCACTGTGCACAGCCTGTTCAAGAGCACGGTGCGCGGACGGTTTGCCGCGGCGCAAATCGGATTCGTCGATGATGTCGTCATGCACTAGGGCAGCGGTCTGAAATACTTCTATGGCACACGCGAGATCAGTCATGGCGTCACGCATATCAGGAGTAGAGCTGCCGGTCCGGGCCATCAGAGCATCGAAGGCATCCAGGGTCAGCAACGCCCGCAGTCGTTTGCCTCCCTGGCTGGAGGCTGCGGCCTGATCGACGACCTGTGCCATCACGGGTTTCAAGGCGTCGGATACCTCATCGGTATCAGGGGCGGCAGTCAGCTCACGCACCAGTTGTATGATGCGCGGTTCGATGATTGCAAGGTCGTCAGCAGTTGTCCACATGACTAATAACTTATCCACAGGTTATGAAGAACACAAGAACGTTGAAAAATCGGGGGTTGCGAAGCTGGAACCACAAAGGTCGATTTTTGCCCGGTTTACGGCGCCGCTCATGCATAGTGGGCATACGCCCATTCGAGCGGGCGCACACAAGATAAAGCCTTAATTGTGAGGCATGGAAATCACGTCGAGGAGGACATGATGAACGCGAAACGGAAAACCCGCAAACATGCGGAATCCAAATCTAATCTTTTTGATGCCGATGCCTTGGAGGAACTTTCTCGTTTGTTCCATGAGACCAGGCAGACGCTTGGTCCGCAGCAGGCAGATGCCGACTGGATGTCGGATCCACTGGATGAGTGGCTGGTCAATCTGGACAGCGGGGAGACGGTATTGGATTGTGACACTATGGCTGCGTTCGCGGTCGGCATGAATGAAACGCTCTCGATACGCGATGCCCTGATTCTCTCCCTGATTATTGACGAACAACGATGCCCCAAAACGCAACTTATGGAATTTGCCGCACGGCCGCACAGCAAACGGAATAAGCGTCGTATGGGCGAATTGCTGACTGTGGCTTTCGAGGACGAGGGCATCGTGCCAGATAAGGAACGCTGCCATGCAGGCATTGCCATGCTTCTCGATATAGCCGATGCGGCGCCAGTGCCATATTGTATACAGCCACTGGCTGTGGTGGCCTACACCTTATGGTGGTTGGGCGATTCCCGAGCAGTGACCATGGCCCTGCAGTGCCTATTGCTCGATGAGGAATGTTCTCTGGCGGCCATGGTGTTTTCCGCTGCGCAGCGGGGTGTGGCGCCGGCTTGGTGCTCGGGGTAGAGGGCTCAAAATGGTGTAATCGGCTGTGCCTTGAAGGGGTGGTGTGAAGAGTGGCGTGCTCGGACAGTGACATGAACCTTGTTCGATATGGGAATAATCGTCCGTGGAGGGTGGTTTACTCACATAGTTGACGATTTGCCCTTGCCAGAAGTGTGCCCATGTGGTATGCGCACTGCGAGGCAAGAGATCAGGAGGAGCAGTTTTGGCCACGAAGGAAACGACGGCAACCAAGCAGACAGCCGAGTCCAGCGAGGAGACCGAGACCAAGAAGAAGGCCAGCTCTACCACCGCGCGTAAGACCTCCGCCAAGAAGACCAAGGCCACGAAGGGCACCACGGCTGCCAAGATCGATGAGAAGACTTCACGTAAGACTTCGGCCAAGAAGGTCAAGAAAGAGGAGGAGCTTTCTCAGGACGACATCAGCCAAAGCGATGACCCGGAAGATCTTGACGTCGATAACCTTGATGAGGATCTTGACGACGTCGAATCCGAGGACGTCGATGATCTTGAAGATGCCGATGCCGAGTCGGACGACGAAGACATTGACGATGAGGATGACGAAGACGAGGAAGACGAAGACGAGGAAGACGAAGGCAAGGCCGCATCGAAGGCTCCTGAGCAGCCCAAGGAAAAGGGTGCTTATGTGGTTTCCGACACGGATGATGAAGAAGAGAACATCATCCCCGCCGGCAATCCGAAGCGTCGTGTGATTGCGGCAGGCGCCACCGCCGACCCGGTCAAGGACTACCTCAAGCAGATTGGTCGCGTCAGCCTGTTGAACGCCGAACAGGAAGTTGACCTGTCCGAGCGCATCGAGGCCGGCCTGTACGCCCAGCATCTGCTCGATACCGAAAGTGAAGGCATGGAGTTCAAGCGCAAGCGTGAACTCAAGTGGGCCGCCGCCGACGGCAAAAAGGCCAAGGATCATCTGCTGGAGGCCAACCTGCGACTCGTGGTCTCGCTTGCCAAGCGCTATACCGGCCGCGGCATGCTGTTCCTCGATTTGATTCAGGAAGGCAACCTTGGTCTGATTCGTGCCGTCGAGAAGTTCGATTGGAAGAAGGGCTTCAAGTTCTCCACCTACGCCACGTGGTGGATTCGTCAGGCCATTACCCGTGCTATGGCCGATCAGGCCCGTACCATTCGTGTGCCCGTGCACATGGTCGAAGTGATCAACAAGCTGAGCCGTGTGCAGCGCCAGATGCTGCAGGATCTGGGCCGTGAGCCTACGCCGGACGAGCTGGCCCGCGAGCTGGACATGCCGGTCGAAAAGGTGCAGGAAGTGCAGAAGTATGGCCGCGAGCCGATTTCCCTGCACACCCCGCTCGGTGAGGACGGCGATTCCGAGTTCGGCGATCTCATCGAGGATACCGATGCCATTGCTCCGTCCGATGCAGTGGCGTTCTCCCTGCTGCAGGAGCAGTTCAAGCAGGTGCTGGAAACCCTGTCTCCGCGTGAGGCCGGTGTGATCAAGATGCGTTACGGTTTGGAGGACGGCCAGCCGAAGACCTTGGACGATATTGGCCGTGTATATGGCGTGACCCGAGAGCGTATCCGCCAGATCGAATCCAAGACCATGTCCAAGTTGCGCCACCCGTCCCGTTCGCAGACCCTGCGCGACTTCCTGGATCAATGACGGTCGGCCCGCTTAGCGGGCCGACTGCGTGAGGAGTTTGACAGCCCACAGGG
>CXRJ01000054.1_pt1 | contig 15201 bp, 14 predicted proteins | sample 590951 | NCBI WGS metagenome assembly CXRJ01 (sample SAMEA3491318, study PRJEB9169) | human gut metagenome | biome: ENVO:mammalia-associated habitat; material: ENVO:feces | place: Bangladesh | collected 2010-04-07 | reverse complement strand
GAACCCGTGTTCCTCGCAATGCTTGGCAATCCAGTCCAATGCGCGGACCGCATCCGCAAGCTGATCACGGAACGATACCTGGGGTACGAGCCGATAGTTGGCGTTGACGACCGCGAACCCATGCTTGGCGAACAGCATGTCACGACAGGTGGTGTTCCGTTTGTCCCCGTGATACAGACCGCCGCCATGGAAATCCACGATGACCGGCAACGGTTTCTTCGTCGGAATGTCAGCGGGACGATGGACGTCCAGCTTGTGCAGAACGTCATGTGATGGGTCAGACTCACCGACATAAGGGATGTCCATAACGGAAGCCACGCCCTCAGGCTTATGTTCAAGCCGGAGACGTTCCGCATCCCCGCCATGCCGGAATGCCGTATTCGCTTCGAACAGACGAAGCGTTTCCTCATCAATCATCACCATCTCCCATCTCCGGCCGCATTGCCGCGGATTCATCGTCAATTCCAATGTACGGCGTATTCGGGCCAACAAAGGACGATGCTCCGCACAAATGTGCACGACTAGGCCAGATGCGAAAAGGGTTCCTCCCGACAATCGGAAGGACCCCTTTTCGCATGGCAACTAGGCTCAGACCTTGCTCCGACGGCGCGAAAGCAACCCGACAGCCAGACCAGCCAACAATCCCGCAACACAAGTCAGGATGTTAGGCAAGCCGGTCTGCATATGACCGGTCGCCGGCGTCTGCACCACACAGGCTTGTTTGACGGTGATCGGGATCGATACTGTACGTTAGATGGTTTGGATCCGGTATGCGATAAGGGATTGTCGGAGGCGCTGGAAGAGATTAACCGTAAGTTTGGCGCGATGCATGCGGGTATCGGCTGGGGTGACATTCGCGGTGACGGTCGTACGAACGAGGAGACCGGTGGTGAGTGGCGGACTCGGCTTAATAGGTTGTCGTCGTGTGCCACGACCAGATGGGATGAGATCGCTATCGCACATGCCTGCTAGCAGGTTCATGTCTACTTAGTGGCTCCGTGCATTGTTTCCTCGTGGTTACCGGTTTCGGCAGGATCGTAATAACTTGTGCGATGTTCTGTAACTCGCCGTAACATGTGCCCCCTTATGGTTAAAGCTATAAGTAAACAAAGTTTTCCTCGTTTTCCTTCTAAACCAAAACGTGGGCCGGAATTGGTTCCGTCCTGCGTTTCAGGGTGGGATCACAGCAGATCACAAGGGAAGGAAACGTTATGGCTCATCACGATCTCATCATTAAGAACGCGGACATCTGCACGATGGACGCGAACATGACCCGCATCCAACACGGGTATGTCGTCGTCGACGGAGAAACCATCACCTCTGTGAACGAAGGTTCCGTGCCCGCAGGAGTGGAGGCGGATACTGTCATTGACGCCGAGGGTCAGGTGCTGTTCCCTGGGTTCATCGACACTCATACTCATATCTTTCAGTCATTCCTCAAGGGTCTGGGAGCGGACCATCGTCTCATCGAATGGCTGAACCGTTCCGCCCTACCGTACGGCAAGTACATGACTCCATACCAGCATCGTCTCGCCGCGCAACTGACCTGCATGGAAGCCATTAAAAGCGGTTGCACGACGCTCTGCGAGTTCTTCTACACTGACCAGGATCCTGAGCTGGCCGACGGGTGCATCGCCGGCATGGAAGACACAGGGATCCGCAGCGTGTTCATCCGCACCTTCCAGGACTGCGGCGAAGACTACGGCATGCCCGCATGCTTCATCCAACCGGCAGACAAAGCCATGGAAGAAGTCAGCCGCCTACGCCACGATTACGCGGACCGTAGCGACATGCTTTCCATCTGGACCGGTCCAGACGTGACATGGTCCACCACCAAAGAGGGATACCGTACCATGTTGGACTACTGCAAGTCCGAGAACGTGCGCTACGCGATGCACATCGACGAAACCGAAGTCGATGACGACATGTGCCAGAAGCATTACGGGCAAGACATCGTACCAATGCTGGACGACATGGGCTTCCTCACGGATCATATGCTCGGCGTGCACTGCGTGAACCTCACCCCTGACGAGATCAAACGGTTCGCCGATAACGGTGTCTCCATCAGCTACAATCCGGTCTCCAACATGTACCTGGGGTCTGGTGCGGCGCCGATCCGCGAAGCATTGGATGCGGAAGTGAACGTGTCGATCGGCACCGATGGCGCGGCCTCCAATAACACCACCAACTATTTGGAGAGCATCAAGTTCGCGGCGCTCGTGCAGAAAGGGTTCACGCGTGACGCCGCCCGCATCACCGCCCCGCAAACCATCCGCATGGCCACGAACGGTGGCGCCAAGGCCATCGGCATGCCAGACACTCTCGGAGTCGTGGAGAAGGGTCGCAAAGCCGACCTGATTCTCTTCGACCCGCGCAAACTCACTTCCATGCCCATGCATGATCCTTACGCGACGACCGTGTACTCGTCCACGCCGGAAAACATTTCCACAACCATCGTCAACGGCAAGATCGTCTACCATGACGGCAAATTCGCCTGCGGTATCGACGAACGTGACCTGTCCGACGCGATCAACGCGGAGCTAACCAAACTCAAATCTCAGGTTGACGCCTGAGCTCTAACCTCACCCCGTTCCAATCTGGAACGTCCCTCGCCACCACGCCAGTTGACGAACCTCACACATCACGTTGAATTTGGAAGGAAAACTATCATGAGTAAGGAAGAAACGCCGCAACTCGTAGCGGGCATCGATGACAAGATTCCAGTCGGCAAGTCCATCGTCCTCGGACTCCAGCACGTCCTGTCCATGGACCTGTACATCATGCCACTCATCCTGGGTGGCGCCATCGGCCTGGCAGGAGGCGACCTGTCCTACTTCCTGCAGATGAGCTTCTTCGCCTGCGGTATCGCCACACTCCTGCAAAGCGGACTGTTCATGCGTTATCCAATCGTGCAAGGCCCGTCCTATGTGCCTCTCGCCGCACTGTGTATGATCGGCGCGACCATGGGCATTCCCACAATGATTGGTAGCCTCATCCCGGGTGCGATCATCATCATCCTACTGGGCATGAGCAAACTGTTCTCCAAGTTCATCAGCCGCGCCATCCCACCGTTCATTGGTGGCATCATCATCCTCATCGTCGGCCTCACCCTGGTGCCTACCGCGGTCACTGGAGTGTTCAGCACCAAAGGCAATCTGACCGCTAACGCTTTGAGCGGCTGTGTCACATTCATTGTGCTGCTCGTATGCATGGTCCTCCAGTACAAGCTGCGCAACAGTGGCATTCTCCACATGTTCTCCGTGATCATCGCACTTCTCGTCGGCACACTGGTTGCCGTCAGCATGGGCGCAGCCGACTTCAGCAGTGTTCCGGGAGCCGCATGGTTCTCACTGATATGAACTGTTTTTTGTTCCGCATTTCCTCTAACTCGATGGGAGATGATGGAACCATGGCAAAGGGCACTCGATATACGCCGGAGTTCAAGGCGAAGGCGGTCAGGCTGCTGGCGGAATCGCGTTCCTCGTATTCGTCGGAGACGAACGCGATCTCCGCGGTGGCGAAGGATCTGGGGATAGCGCCGGAATCGCTGCGGCGTTGGCGCAACCAGTCGGACGCGACGGTCGCGGAGGAGACGAGGCAGTCGGCCGAGGACGCGGAATTGCGTCGGGCGAACGAGATTTTGACGACGGCGTCGGCTTTTTTCGCGGCCAGGCTCGACCCGACACGGCGTTGATGGCCGCGTACATCGACGAGCATAAAAGCCGTTTCAAGGTCGGGCCGATCCGCAGGGTCCTTTCCGAATCGTTGGACTGCGGGTTTCTCACGCCGCGCGGCTACCGCATGTTCAAAACACGTCCCGTCAGCCGCATGCGGGCGAGGCATGAGGCGCTGGCCCGCGACATCCTCCAGATCCATTCGGATTTCTTCATGGCCGTATACGGCTACAGGAAGATGCGCGCGCAGCTGGTCGCCCAGGGCTGGGATCCGGCCGAGGTCGGCCGCGACCAGGTGATGAACATCATGCGCGAGCTTGGCATCCGGGGCGTGCGCCGCGGCAAAACCCCGGTGGCGACGAAACCCGCCAAGGGCACGGGCGGCAGGCCGGATCTGGTGGACAGGAGGTTCGAGGCTTGTGCGCCGAACCGCCTGCACGTGGCCGACATCACCTACGTGCGCATGGCCAACGGCTCGTTCGGCTACACGGCGTTCGCCGCCGACGTGTACGCCCGTCGGATCGTGGGATGGGCGTGCGCCACGACCATGAACACGCAGGAGCTGCCGTTGCAGGCGTTGGAGCAGGCGATCTCATGGGCCGCGTCCCGCGGCGGCACGGATGGTCTTATCCACCACAGCGACCATGGCACGCAGTACACCGGCACGGTGTACACCACCAGGGTTATGGAATATGGGATGCTGCCGTCGACCGGCACCGTCGGCGACTCCTACGACAACGCCATGGCCGAAAGCGCCGACGGCGCGTACAAGACCGAGCTGGTATGGCGGCGCAAGCCCTTCGCGGATCTGAAGGACCTGGAATTGGCGACGTTCCGGTGGGTCTCGTGGTGGAACTCGAAGCGGCTCCACCAGTCCCTGGGCTACAGGACACCCGAAGCGGTGGAAACCGAGTATTATCAACATCAAGCGGCACAAGCCGCCTCACTATAAGGGCGGAACAAAAATCAGGCCACTTCAACTGGTTCAACCCTGCCATGCGTCATCAGGAGTTACGACGCACCAAGCAAGTCACGTTCATCTACATGAAGACAGATGAAGAGGCTGACTGAAGTCTGGTCGATTGCGTGATGATTGAGGGAACGAAAAACAAGGAGTATCAATATGTATGAGCCATATACAAGACAATCATTGCCAGATAAAGAGTATCGAGAACTGCTCGGCTCGGCGATTTGTGTTTTCAATTCAAATGTTGCTTTTGTTATTGAAAACATCCTTAATGCAGACGATGCGGATAATTTTAACTGGTATGATCTCATCGATCTTAGTGCTGGAGATCTCAGTAGCCCGATAAAACAAACCATTACAAAGAAAGCTGGCTCAAAAATTGGATCTCTGTTTAATACAGTAGTTCAACAGAGAAACAGGATTTTGCATAGCTTTCAAATTACTGAAACAGTCTCTTGCAAACAGATTCTTTGTACAAAGGATAAGCGAAATCATCAATTTCTCATCACGGAGGATTATCTTCTCAGATTCATTGCCGACAACCAGAAGTTGTCTGAGTTGCTCTATGCTTTCCGTAAGCAGATGACTTGCTAGTGCCAGGAGCGATGGCGTACACTCGCAGTCTGGTGATCAGAACGTGGGAGGTCATTGTTTTTCATTAGGTGTCCGGACATGCAGCGTTCCTTGAGGTAGATGGCTTCGTCGAAGGTCTGTACGCTTGCACGCTCACGCCGGCCAGTATATGCGTGTGAGCGGCAGCAGGGCGCTGGTCTCCAGGTCGGTGGTCTCGTAGTTGTCGACGAACACGCGGGCGAATTGGTCGAGGTTGAGCAGGGTGACGGGCACGCGGGCGCGTTCCGCCTCGTAGAGCGCCTCCTTGGTGAAGCCGCCGGTGCTCACGTACAAACCCTTGTCGGAGTCATGCAGGCCGCCGATGAACGAGCGAACCGCCGGCGCGCCCATGGGATTGCCGCGATGCTTGACTTCGACGATGATGCGTGGGGAGGTCAGTCCCAGTCCGTCGGGGGAGGCGATGACGTCGCGCCCTTGGTCGCCGCCTTTGGACGTCAGGGTGGTGCGGTAGCCCATGGCGCGCAGGAGGCCGGCGACGAGGGATTCCATGTCTTCCCAGGAGAGCGCGACGATGCGGTCCTTGATCTTCTCGATGCCCTCGTTCGCGGTGATGCGACGGGTCTCATCGTCATCCGTGGTCTCGTTGTCCGCGGCCTGAGCGGGCGCCGAGGGTGAATCGTCGCTGGTTCCTGCGGCTGCGGTCAGGTCGGCGAATACGTCATCGCCGATCTGGCTGAGGGTGGCGATGGTGCCCAGCGAGTTCTTTGAGGTGTCGGCGAGTTTGTCGCGCGACGCGACCGTCCGCCAGATCACCGGGCGTGAGTACCGGCTGTCGTGCTCGTCGTCACCGGTGGTGTCTTCGATGATGCAGCCACCGGTGACGGAGCCGATGTGATAGAGACGTTCTTCGGGAGAGTAGGTGACGACGTCGTCACCGGTCTGCATCACCGAGCCGAAACGGTGCACCTGCCCGGTGATCATTGCGCGTGCCTGCTGGGAAGAGTCGGCGTAGATGGCATCGACCATGTCACGCACCTCCTGGCGTGCTGCGCCGGCGATGTCCAGGTCGTTCAGCTGCCAGTAGATTGCGATGTATCCATTGGCGAACCAGTCCGAGGCGTACCGTGCCTCGCGTCCTGCGCGAATCAGCCATGCGGTCATGGCGGTCTCCTTCCCGTTGCGGCCTCAGTTTGGTTGTTACAGTAACTCAGTTTAGTGGGGGCCGAGGTAGGGTGCACTGAGCCGAAAAGAAAGATGTCTTGGAGTCCAAGCATGGAGCGCCGCTCCGAATCGGCGGTCAAGCCGGATATGACACGGCCTATAGCCGATAAAACAAGAGCCCCCGGGTTTGAGCACTGTAAGGAGGCTTGGGGGCTACTGTTAGCACTGATATTACGTCAATTCATACGAAGGCACAAACGGGCTCCCCGGCTGGACAGAAAGTAGCCCTCATCCTTGCGCCATGACCGTTTGCTGCAGGGGAAAGAGACTTAGGCTGCATCCCATCATGTCTGTCCTCACGGTCATGACTGCGGCGATAGCTAAGTGATGGCATCACCACGGATGGCCACGTAGGCGTGTCGCTTGGGTTCCGGGTCTCCGTGCCGGACATGTCCTGTCTTGCCGGCACAATGGTCGAACAGATGTTCGAGTCCTATGGGAGGTGCGGCATGTCACAGGAGACGCAGGTCAAACGGGTGTGGCGTTATCGGCGCAACCCCCATGCGCGCAGGCTGCCGCTCATGATGGAGTCCGTGCACGCCGGTTTCCCGTCGGTCGCGCAGGATTACGCGGCAGGGGACCTGAGTCTGGACGACCGGCTGGTCGATCATCCCGACACGACGTTTCTGATCCGGGTAGCGGGGGGCTCGATGACCGGGGCCGGCATCTTCGACGGGGACCTGTTGATCGTGGACCGGAGCCTGGAACCCGAGGATGGGGACGTGGTCATCGCCGTGCTGGATGGTGACATGACGGTCAAGCGTCTCGCCTGCGACGCTCATGGCAGGTATCTGCACGCGGAGAACCCGAGGTATCCGGACATTCGGCCTGCTCCAGATGGGGAGAACCTTATCTGGGGAGCGGTCACCGGCAGCATCCACCGGCAGGGGCGGCGCCGGTGAATGGGTTCGTGCTGGCGGACACCGACAGTTTCTATGCGAGCTGCGAACGCGTGTTCGACCCGAAGCTGATGGGCAGGCCGGTGGTCGTGTTGTCGAACAACGATGGGTGCGTGGTCGCCCGGTCCAGCAACTACGAGTTGTATGCCTCGTTGAGCCGGCGGATGATGAGCGTCATGGACCGGTATATGGCGGGTCGGGGGCGTACAGCATCGACGAGTGCTTCCTCATGCCGCCCGACCATGCCGTTGATACGACGTGCCGGCTGATGAGGACCGCGGTGCTGAGAGGTGTGGGGGTTCCCGTCACCGTGACGTGCGCACCCACGCGCACGTTGGCGAAGATCCTGAGCCATTGGGCCAAGCACACTCCCGCGACCGGGGGAGTGGCCGTCTGGGACGGTCTGCCGGCCGGCCTGACGGAGGAGATCATGGCTGCGACGCCGGTCGGCGAGGTATGGGGTGTGGGCCGGCTCCTTGAGCCCAAGTTCATGGGCTTGAACGCCACCACCGCGCTCAGGCTGCGAGGCATGGATCCGGCGTTTGTCCGTCGCAGGTTCGGTCTGAACCTGATGCGGACCGTGCTCGAATTGCAGGGCACGCCGTGCATCAGTCTCGACGGGTTCGACGCCATCGAGGGACGTCGGGAGCATCAGATCATGTGCAGCCGCATGTTCGGGCATTCCATCACCAAGATGGAGGAGCTCGCGGGAGCGGTCAGCGTGTACGCGCAGCAGGCGACCGCAAGATTGCTTCGGCAGCATGGGCTGACCCGGCTCATCGGCGTCTGGTGCGCGACCAGCCCCTTCCGCGACGACTATCGGATTGCCGGCGGGTATGGCCGTCCGCTGGATCCGACCGACGACCCGATCACGGTCTCGCGCATCGCCGTCGACGTAGCACGCGCCCATGCGAGGCCTGGCTATCGTTGGGTTCGAGCCGGGGTGATGCTCTCCGACCTGGCCGACCGGGACCATTTCGACACGTTGGACGGCCTGGGGCCGGTGCGCGACAGGGGACTGTCCGAGGCGCTCGATGCGGTCAACCGCAAGTTCGGCACGATGCACGCCGGCATCGGCTGGGGAGACATACGCGGACAAGGACGAGCGGATGCGGAAACCGGCGGAACATGGCGAACCAGACGCGGCAGGCTGTCACCAAGAGCCACGACGCGATGGGACGAAATCGCCGTGGCACACGCCCGCTGACCCAGACATGGGTTTGGTGCCTGTTTCAAACTAATGGCCGCCAACTTGCGATGCTTGCATCTTGCAGTGCACTCGGCGACGTTTTACCGGTATGAGAGATCAAGGATAAGAGAGAGGAGCTTCGATAATGGATGTGGAATATAAGGATGCCACCGAATGGCTGGAAGGCCTGCCCGTCGGGGCACAAGTGCTGACCCCGGATGATTGGGTGTTCGCCAAACAAGCCGGCGGTACATGGGTGTTCCGTTTCTGCCCCGGGCATGTGACGACTGCCGGCATGATTGCCGCGCATGGCATGCCCGAGCTCATTGATCCGGCCGTGTGGAATGAGGAGGCTGGATGCAGACAGATCGGCGGCGCCCTCGCGTACTTCGACCCGTTCAAACGCATTGAGCGCAGGGTGGGAGAGGATCCGGAGGCGTTCCAGCATGCACGGGAAGCTGATCCGGACGTATTCGTCGCTGGTCTACAAGACAAGCCCGTGCGATCCGGCCATGAATGGGGCATCGAATGGTCGGTCTATGCGGGCCCGGCTTCCCACTGCTGGAACGGGTATGCGCGGATACCCGAAGGCCATCCTTGGATGGGCCAGAATTGTGGCAACATACCTGCCGACGCGCCGGGAGGCGTTTCCTATGGATGCGATCAGGACGGATGGATCGGATTCGGCACCATGCGTGAGGACACGGTGAATGAAGCTCCATCTGATGGATCAGAGCATGACCGCATGGTCGAGGAACTGTGCGAGAAGCTTGGAACACCAATGCCGGAACAATATGAATGGACTTGCGACGACGTGACCGACATGGCTCGGGAGCTCGCCCGGCAGATTCGGCGGGCTAGCCGGAGAGGAGCGCTGTGCTTCGGGTCGCTGTGAGAGGCACTACCCTCGTTGGTACAATGGCTCTCATAGCTAAGGACGGGAGACGGCATGGAAGCGGACGGGAAGGCGTCAAGGAAACCCATCCTCACTGTAGAGGAACAAATCGCGCACTTGAAGGCCAAAGGCGTGAAGTTCGTGCTTTGCGACGAGGCTGAGGCTGTCCGGTACCTTGCGGAGAAGTGCAATTTCTTCAAGCTCGCCTCATACCGCAAGTTGTTCGCGAAGCGCGAGGGCGGTGATCGGGACGGCCAATACGTCGATCTGGACTTTGCCCAACTGCGTCTCCTTGCCTCCCTTGACCAGCAGCTTCGCTTTGTCTTGCTGGGCATGACGCTCGACATCGAGCATTTCCAGAAGGTCGCTGTCTTGCATGAGATGGATGCAAGAGGAGAGGATGGGTATGCTATCGTCGCTGACTACATGGCGTCCTTGAGCCAGCCGAACCGGGATTACCGTCTGCACGAGCTTAAGATGAGTGGGTATAGTCCGTACAGTGCCGGGGTATATGCGAAATATGCCGACGACATGCCCGCTTGGGTGTTCTTCGAACTCACCTCGTTTGGTACATTGATCGATTTCGTCCGGTTTTGTGCCAGGCGTTGGAATGACAGGTCTTTGCATGTGGCTCATTACGATCTCAAGGGCGTGAAGTCTCTGCGGAACTGCGCAGCTCATGGGTCGTGTATCGTCAACGCTTTCGCCGACCGTGGAGCGGGAAGGACTGCGGTCACCAATTCCGTCGTGCGCGCTGTCTCTGTTGCGAATGTTTCGAAAGCCACTCGAGCCAAGTGGATGGGGTGTGCAGCCATGCAGCAGATTGCGACGGTATTCGTCGTCTATTCACGGCTCGTGCCCGAGGGACGCTCCCGCAAGCGTGCGATGGCGGATCTCGCGTCCCTGTTTGCAAGGGTGGAGGACAGTGCTTCCATTCTGCCTTCGCAGGGACCGGACTCCACGGCATGGGCGGCGTTCCATTTCATGCGCTCATTGACAAAGGGGCTGGGATTGCTATAATAGTTGCAGATGTCAAAACCTTTGGGTTTTAGGGGCGGATTCGCGAAAGCGATTCTGCCCCATTTTCATAAGGCGGAAAGAACGGGTTAAGTAAAGAAAAGTGTGTCTTATCGTGCGTGTCGATGGCGTGTCGGTGAGTTAGCGAGAGCGTCCGCCCTAGCCTTTCCTGATGCCGAACCCGCCCTCGTAGGCGTCGACGCCGGCGGCCGGCAGTTGCACGCCGGTCACGGTCACGGGCGTCGGCCCGTCGTCCTCCGCCGGTTCCTTTCCGGTGGATTTCCAGTAGTCGGGCGTGACGAACGACATGGTGTCGGGATGTTCCGTGAGCATATACACCGTCCATTCGCAGCACCGTTTCATATGCTCTTCCGACAGTCCCCGGTGGTGGTCGAGCGTGCGCTTGACAACCGCGTTGGTCCCGCCTTCCAGCTGGTTCGTGGTCGACGGCAACGATTCTCCGTCCCCCCGCGATGGCGGGGTCGCAGAACGCGAACAGCATCCCGGCGCGGTTGAGCCGGACGAGCCGGAAGCAGGAGCGGCGCAGACGTTCGTGCGTCCACCACCACTTGCGCCCCCTGGCGTGCGCGGGATCCTGTTTGGCCGTGGTCCTTTCCTTGAGGTAATCGCCGTGTTCTCCGTGCCATGCATTGAGTTCGGCGAGCCAGTTGGCGGCCCCGTCCACAGTGCTGATTTTGGTGAGCCTGCGTGCGAGTCTGAGCAGCGCCCTGCCGGCCTCGCTCTTGGGCCTGTTCGTCAGGTCGACGCGGGTGTTGCGCAGCACGTGCACGAGGCAACGCTGCGCGCGAACCCCCTTCCACCGGGCCCCGGCGGCCGCCAGACACCCCTGGCCTCCGTCGCACACCAGCAATCCCGGCCTTTTCGATCGTCCGAAGAGCTGCCGGTAGGCGTCCTTGGTCTCCGTGGAGCACCACTGCCATGCGACCGGCTGGCCGTCATCACCGGTCAGGGCCAGCAGGCACCAGCCATAGGGAACATACGTCCCGTCCGCCATCACATACCGGTGGGAACGGGAGGCGGGCGGCAGGACCGGTTCCACGCTCCAGCACCACGCGATACGGGCCGAGAACGTCTGACGGGTGATACCGAGCCGGGCGGCGGCCTCGCCCATGGACTCCTTGCCGGTGACCCATGCGATGAACGCGCGGAACTCGGCCCTGCACGCCGGGTCCCCGCGTTCCGCGACCGTGCTCAGCCGGCACGCATCGCACCTCCACCGTTGGGGGCGGGCCTTCGTGAACCCGTTCCTGCGCATCGCGCGCCCGCACAAGGGGCACTTCCTCGCCCTCGAAGACTTGTTCCTGCTCATAGACCAAGCCAACCCGAAAAGTCAAGCACCCCGCCGGATTAACGCCCGACTCGCTAATCACACCCCGACACACAAGACGCCAGTAAGCCTCACAGCAGATTTAAGACACACTTTTCTTTACTTAACCCGACTAACCTCCTGTCATATAAGGAACCCGTTGGCTTGCCGGGCGCCGCTGGTGCGGTATCCGGCAAGCCTGCTGGGTTTTCATGGATCTCTTTATTTGCTGTTGAGGCGTTTCGATACCTGTTCGATCTTGTCGTCGAGGTCATCCCGCTCGGCGCGGAGCTTCTCGAGGACATCCCGCAGCGTCTCCTTGCTCACGTCGTCCTGCAGGAAGTCGTAGGAGAGGAGCTCGACGACCTTGCGCAGGTGCGCGGGTACGATTTTCTGGTAGTGCTCGAAGGCGACCTGCAGGTCCGCGTGCCCGCAGTTGTCCATCGTTTCGCGCATGGTCGCACCGTTGAGCATGAGCATGGTCGCATGGGTGGCGCGCAGCGTGTGGAACGTGGCGTCCGGCCGGTTCGCCGCTTTGCGGGCCCGCTCGAACTGGTGGGCGACGCTGTCCTGCGTGTACATGGTGTTGCGGGTCAGCGGGCTGTGGCGTTGGAACAGCATGCTGTCCGGGGTCTTGTCGTCGCAGTGTTCGCGGATGTGCTTGCGGATCATCGGGATCAGCACCATGGGGATGGGCGCGTCGCGTATGCACGCCTTGGTCTTGGTCGTGTCGAGGATGAACGAGCCCGCGTGGTCGGGATCCTTGTTGACGCTGTGGCGAACGTGGAGTATCCGGTTGTCGAGGTCCAGGTCCCGCAGTCTCAGCGCGCATGCCTCGCCCACGCGCAGTCCGCCGACGAGCGCTGCCAGCCATACCATCAGCTGCAGGTTGTCCGGCATCGCGTTGACGATGGCGCACACCTCGTCCTTGGTGAACGGCAGCTGGTCGGCTTTCCTGCTTTTGGGCTGGGGATGCTTGACGCTGCATGGATTGTAGGCGAGCATGGGCTTGCCGTCGGCCAGGATCTTCTTGGACGCGTGGTTGAACAGCTGCGAGATGACCACGCATTCATGCCAGAACATGGACGGGGTCAGCTGGTCCTTCCTGCCCGAATACCAGTGCTCGATTTCCCCGGGCGTGATCTCGCATACTGGTTCGGATCCGAAATAGTCCTTGAGCCTCGTCAGCGACCGCTTGAGGACCTCCCTCCTTGAATAGGAGAGTTCGGACCCGTCGGGCGCGCGATGGGTCTCGTAGTACAGATCGCAGAAGTCGTTGAACGGCATGCGACGGGCCTTTTCCGCGTCGGCGACCAATGACCTGCGTTTCGTGGGATGCTGCCATTCCTTGACCCCGAGATTGTGCAGGCGGACGAGGTATCGCTCCTCGTCCAGCCATTGTTCCGCCGAGTCCTTCGAGTCAGGGGAGAAATTGCGCTGCACCTTTTTGGAAGGGTCCAGGGGATTCGTGTACCTGGCCTGCCAGGCGACCCGCTCCCCGTTCTTGCCGAAGCGTTCGAGGATGGTTCCGAATTTTCGTTGCTTTGGCCGTTTCGTGATTCCTCCTTCATTGGCTTCCGGCCGTCTCCGGAGCTCCCGGATTGCTGGGAACGAAGGCGCCTTATGGTCTTGTTCAGTTGCGTGCGCCGATGTTCGAGATCGTCGATGACGGTTCCGAGCGCGTTCTCGTCCGTGTCTGGCGGAAGGAAGTCGCATGAGCACAGGTCGGTGACTTTGGCGACGTGATCGTCCAACCCGGGGGAGCATAGCTGCGACATGGTCCTTGTGGTCGCGTAGCCTAGCATGTCCATCGCTTCCTGCATGGTGCCGCCGTTGCGCAGGAACGTCAGCGCATAGGTGGCCCGCAACGTGCGATACGTGCCGTCAGGCCGTCCGATCTTCTGGAACGCCTTCCTGAGGTTCGCTTGGAGCATGGCGGGATTCGGATAATCCGCCAGACGCCATTCCTGGCTGACCGGGAAGAGGAAGCACTCGTTGCTTCCGCTTGGGCAATACCTTTCGGCGTGCCGTAGGATGGCAGGTCCCAGAAGGCCGGGGAGGGGGATGGTGTTGCCCCTGGGTCGATAGGCTTCCGTGATTCCGTATCCCGGCCTGCCTGGTTTGCGCACCACGTTCGAGTTGATGTGGATGAGATGATGTTCAGTATCGATGTCTCCCAGGCGCAGGGCGCAGATCTCGCCCATGTGCAGGCCTCCCGCCGTCAGTCCGAGCCAGACGACCAAACGAAGGTGTGCAGGCATCGCTTCAGCGAGCTCGCGCGCTTCTCTCACGGTCAGCGGTCGCTCGTTTCGGGAATTCAGATCACGACCGGGCGTATCTATCCGGCATGGATTGGAGGGGAGAATAGGTTGTCCGTCGCCCAATCCGTCGGTCACCGCGGCGTTGAACACGCGGCGAAGCATCATCGTCGCACGCCGCAACCGGTACGGGGACATCGATGCCTGTGCCGCGTCGAACCATCGGTCGATATCCGCCTGCCTGATGTCAAGCAATTGACTGTTGCCGAAGGTCTGGTCCAGATCCCTGATGGCGGCTTTATGGGAGCCCATTGTCAGTGGGCTCAATTGCTCGCCCCGGCTGTTGCGCAGCTACCGGCAATACCAGTCGCTGTATTCGCCGAAGGTCAGGCCATCGGGATTCTTGTAGACCAGCTTCCGTTCCGTCCTCTCCGACGGCGGAATCCATGCGCGTTCGCCTGCCCGATACTGTTCGACCAGCTCCCGCTCCTCGTTCAGCCAGCGTTCGGCGTCGGCCTTCCTATCAGGAGGGAAGTTTCGCTGCACTTTGACGGTGTTGTTGAGAGGGCTCCTGTACCTGGCCTGCCAGGCGGAGAGAACGCCCTTGGCGTTATGCCTTGCCACCAGCGTCCCGAAGGAACGCTTCGCTTTGTCGCCCATGTCATACCTCCACGTATGAGTGACATTGATGAATGTGGTAGCGCAGGGCGCATTGTCCCTGCTCCAAAGAGTGAAGAGACCCGGTGCTGGCGAGCGGCTTCCGTCGGCTCCACAGCAACAGGAACGCGGTGCATAACAATGACGGAGCCAGGCTGCGGCGCCTGGCTCCGTCAAAGTAGACACACGTCGGAATCGTTGTTATCCCATTTCCCCCACAGAAGTCAAACCCGATGCCAACAACACCGCCAGGGCCACCCGGGTTCTCATGTCAACCCCAGATTGGATGCCTAGGCAGTCGTCCTGATCGGCGCATGAACGCGGCATCGTCTTTGATGCCTCGCATGCGCCCGTCTGCTCAGGCGCATCCCCCAAGACGCCAACGGTCAGAAGCACATACCAGAGTGCACACAACCTATCAAAGTACGCCCGCTGATTCGGGCCCCCTTATCTGAAACATCAGAATCAAGGACATACCGCTTGGACCCCGCTCCCGCAAGGGACGCGGGGTTCTCGCGTTCTGG
>CXRJ01000038.1_pt1 | contig 16404 bp, 16 predicted proteins | sample 590951 | NCBI WGS metagenome assembly CXRJ01 (sample SAMEA3491318, study PRJEB9169) | human gut metagenome | biome: ENVO:mammalia-associated habitat; material: ENVO:feces | place: Bangladesh | collected 2010-04-07 | reverse complement strand
ACGTTGGTGAACTTGTCCGGGTAGACGTCGGAGAAGTTCTTCAGGGTAACGTCCTTCAACAGCTGGGAGTGCAGCTCAGCCACGCCGTTGACGTGGGAGCCACCGTAGGTGGCCAGGTAAGCCATGCGCACGGCGTCGCCAGTGTAGATGGCCATGTCCTTGATGGTGTCGGCGGCAACGCCCTTGGCCTTGAGCTCGGCCTCGAACTGCGCGTTGATCTTCTCGATAATCTCGAGGTGACGCGGCAGCAGCTCGCCGATCAGGCTGGCCGGCCAGACCTCAAGGGCCTCCGGCAGCAGGGTGTGGCAGGTGTAGTTGAAGGTCTTGGTGGTGATGGACCACGCGGTATCCCAGTCGTAGCCGTACTCATCGATGAGGATGCGCATGAGCTCGGGGATGCCGATCACCGGATGGGTGTCGTTGAGCTGGAAGACGATCTTGTCCGGGAAGGTCGTCAGGTCCGGTTTGTCCTGGCCCGGGTAGAAGACGCGGATGGCGTCGTGCAGGGATGCGGAGACGAAGAAGTACTGCTGCTCGAGACGCAACGCCTTGCCGGACTACACGTCCTACGAGTCGTACGCACAAATTTGGTAGTTCGGCTTAATCGCCATCAGGCCGCGTTACGCGCCGCATCGACACTAGTGTTGCGCCGTGTCTGGCCGAACAGGTAAACGCCGACGGGCAGGGTCAGCACGCCGCCGATGATGAACACCAACGAGATTGGAATCACATCGGCCTCGGTCTGGATGATGGTGCGCATCGAGCCCATGCAGATGGCCGAAGACAAACCGTTCACCATATCAATCAGCAAATACGCCAGCAGATTGTGAACCACGCCAAGACAAACGACGGAGACGCCCACCAGAGTGATGCCGAAGGCGACCACGCGCATGTTGTTGCGGATGAGCTTGGCACCGATGGTAGACACCAACGCGCCGCTGAGCAGCATACCGACACTCCACCCCAGCTCGTTGGCGGCGAGCTTATCGGAGGCGGTGGTCAGGTTGATGAATCCGAGTGTAGCTGAAGCCATCTTTCAAGTCAGCAAACACACGACGGACGCTGGCAATCAGCTGTTTTACTACTAGAAGACATACGAGTGTTCTCAATTCTTCAATTCCACTACAAAGGTCACATCACGGCATACGCACGCCGACGCGCGTATGCGTGCACGACTCCAGCAACGAGCCGTACCCGCCGTTAGATGGCAGGCTTCAGTATCGTGACGCCATGCGTTAGCGTCACCATGCAACGATAGGAACACACTATTCAATAGTGCATCATGAAGGCGTGACGTTGCCCTTGCGCAGGTGCCGTAAGACTCCGCGGACAAAGCAATGAGGCTTCCCCGCGAGAGGGGAAGCCTCATGTTCCATTCATTCTATTCAGCGATGATGGCGCCTAATCACCGATCATCCTTTGGGAACAGCGCGTCGAAGGCATGTTCCATCACGGACTTACGGCGGATCACACCGACGAGTCTGCCATCACCATCCACCACCGGCAGTTTCTTGAACTGCTTCTTGGCGAGGATTCGGGCCACCTCTCCAACATGCTGGTCGGGCGTGGCGGCAACGACCTTACGCGTGGCGATGTCCATCACCTTCTTGCCGGAGAGCGCCTGCACCTTGGAGGCCACGGTTTCGTCGTCGAACACCACCATCGTTGAACCGGTGCCGGTGGAAACCGTACGGGATTCATAGGTGGCAATCGATTTCATGACATCGCCGTCGCTGACGAAGCCGACGAGCCTGCCATCGCCGTTCACCACGGGAAGGCTGGAGACGTTGAGTCGGATGAACTCGCGCACCACATGCGTGATGTCATCGCTGTCCAGGCAGCTGTAGGGCTGATCGTCCATGATCCCGCCGATGGACTGTTCCTGGGCCTGCTTGAACAGGGAGGCGGCGGGGGCCACATATGCGCCGGCGTAGTGATGCTCGGCGGGCTGGCCTTCAGTGGTTTCGGCCGCGACTTCGGCGGAGGCTTGCGCCTCGTAGGCCTTGGCGTTGCGTACGGCCTTCTCCTTGGCACGGCTGGTGACGGTGAAGATGCAGATGATCAGGGCGATCAGCGAGATGGCGGCGCACAGCAGGTAGGAGAACGCGATGCCGCTGGCCGTGGCGGACTTCACACCCTGGGACATGTGCGAGGCGGTCACGGATGTTTCTGCGGTGACCAGAAGCGAGGTCGCAATGGCTGCCGCGATCTGGCGGCCGGTGTTGGCGATGGCGTTGCCATGGGCGATCATGTCGTTCGGCAAAGCGTTGACGCCCCAAGTGTTGATCGGCATGTTGGCGATAGCCTGACCGGATGCCTGCAATGCGCAGAACACGGCGACAAACAGCACTGATGTCCTGGTGTTGATAGTGCCGAGAAGACCAAGAGAGATGGTCATGAGCGCAAGGCCGCCGATGCCCACGCCGCGCGGGCCGAATTTGTCGAATGCGGCACCGGCGACCGGACTCATGATGATGCCGACCGCCGCGGCGGGCAGCATGACCATGCCGGTGACGGTGGCGGATTGGCCGAGCACATTCTGGATGAAGATAGGCAACGTCACGTTGGTTGCGGCGACTGCGGCGTTAATCAGAGTGACCAGAATCGCGGAGTTGCGGAAGTTGCGGGTGGCAAGGGTGTCAACGCGCAACAATGGCTCATCGAGCTTGACTTGCTTGTATACGAATGCGACGAAGGCCACAAGACCAACGACGATTGAGGTAATGACGACCGGACTGGCCCATCCCATCGTGGAAGCGGACGAGAAGCCATAGAGCAGGCCACCGAACGCGATGGTCGAAAGGATCACGGACAGGATGTTGAGCTTTGGGTTCTTCAACTCGCTGACGTTCTTGAGCATCATCGTGCCGCCGACAAGGATGACCAGTGCCACGACTGCGATGCCAATGAACATCGGGCGCCATCCGAAACTGTCAATCACCAGACCACCGACAACCGGGCCGATAGCCGGGCCGGCGGCCATGACGATGCCGGCCATGCCCATGGCGGTGCCGCGCTTATCCGGCGGATAGACGAGCATCGGCACTACGGCGACCAATGGCAACAGCACGCCGGAGCCGGCGGATTGCAGTATGCGTCCGACGAGCAACAGCATGAAATTCGGCGCGACGGCACACAGCAGTGTGCCGACCATGAAAGTGGCAAGAGCTCCGGCGAAGAGCTTTCGGGTGGAGAATTTATCAATCAGATAGCCTGAAATCGGCACCATGATGCCCGAGACCAGCATGTAGACGCTGGTCACCCACTGCACGGTGCCGGTGGTGATATTGAAATCACGCATCAGTGCCGGCAAGGCCGGTGACATGACGGTCTGGTTGAGCAGCGCGATGAACGAGCCGACGACGATCACGCCCACGACGATGAATCGGGTGTGCGGATCAATAGGCTTTACGGAACTGGCGGCGGACCTGAATTCCGCAGTTTTCTGTGAGGTCACAGCATTTCCTTCTGTTGGTAACGGCATGTGTGGGCAATCCGGCCCCATACATGTGTCAAGACGCGGGGACACCGATGAGTCCGGGGTAAAGGAAAAGCCGCCATCCGTTCCGCATTCATATACGGCAAACGATTCGCGGCTTTGCGTAAGTTGATGGCTATGGTGAGCGATTCATGCGACGTCGACTGCGGATGGGCCATCGGCACATCCCGGCATAAGGCGTGTCCCCGCTACACCAGCATCGAGAATAGGGCCATTTGTGGATTGGCAAACAGAACATTGCCGACGAACGACCCACGGCAGGCGCGTGCGATGAACATCGCGTAGCGATACAGGTTCATGGCATCTCCTTGATGAGTCTTCGTACGGCAGGCATCGAGAAGCCTATCATCATTCAAATCGACGGTGAAACCCACGCATGCTCGACAATACACAAAATCTTCACAAGAGGATTGGCTTACGCATACGCTCCGCCTGAATAACGGTCCGGGGATGAATCAGGGGCGAGCTAAGGGTTGCGTCTCGTGTTTCCGTCATGACGTCTGGCAAAATAGTGAAGCTGAACATGCGAGGCATCGACCGGAATCGGAAAGGGACTAATCATGCGAGTTCTCGGCAATATCCTGTGGATCATTCTTGGTGGATTGGCCATCGCAATCGGATGGGCATTGGTGGGGCTGATTCTGTGCATCTCCATCATCGGCATCCCGCTCGGCATTCAAGCGTTTAAGATGGCGGGACTCACCCTGACGCCGTTTGGCAAAACCGTGCAATACGGCGGCGGAGTCGGCTCTGCCTTGGCCAACATCCTGTGGGTGGTGCTGGTCGGCTGGTGGATGGCGCTCGGCTATCTGGGAGCCGGCGTACTCAACTGCATCACCGTTATCGGCATTCCGTTCGGACTGCAATCGTTCAAGATGGCCAAGCTCGCGCTCTGGCCGTTCGGCGCGGAAATCGTCAACCTGTAGATTCCAAATACTACAAAGCCGCCAAAGCAACCCTTGACGAGGCGGTCACCGACGTCAACAATTGGATTGACCAGCAAGCCGCCAAGGCCGAATAATAAAACACACATTATGCTGCTGCAGCAGCCAGTCCTTGCAGAACAATGTCATGACAAAGGCCTGAGAAGACGACTTCTCAGGCCTTATCCGTGCCGCTCCTCAGTCGCTTGTAGCGACAGCTCCCCTCAAAGAGGGGAGCCAGAGAACCACTTACTTCGAGATGTTGAACTTGAACTCGGCGTCTTACCGGTCTTCTTCGTCCTGCCTTGCCGCGGATATTCAATCGCATCGCAGGGGTGACTTCCTCGATCATTTGACAGACCGACCGACGGTCTGTATGCTTGACGGGGACATGAACGAAAGGCAGGCCATCCGCATGGCGCACGATATGCATTCCGGAGACACCGAACGACGAATCCTCGATTCCGCCCGCAGGCTCTTCGCTGAAAAGGGCTACGAGAAGACGTCCATCCAGGACATCCTGAACGACCTGGGACTGTCCAAGGGCGGGCTCTATCACCACTTCAAATCGAAGGAGGCGATTCTCGACCGGCTGAACGCCGACGAGTGGGCCGTCACCGCGCGTCTTCTCGACAAACTCATCGAGCGCAAGGACATGAGTGCGCTTGAGAAGCTGCGCGCGCTCATCGTTTCCGCCGTGGACGCCCCCGATCATCTGGACCTAGTCCGTTCCCAGCTGGCGCTGCTCAAGGATCCTGCGTTCTTTACGGCGAACATGCGCTTCTGGTCGACGAGACTGCCGGAGTCCTTCCGCTCGCTCATCGATATGGGCGTGCAGGACGGCTCCATTCCCACGGCATACCCCGAGGAGGCGGCGCAACTGCTCTCGCTCCTCGGCAACTACTGGCTCATGCCCTGCTTCTACCCCGCCGATCATGCCGGCATGGAACACCGCATCCGCTGCCTCGCCACGATGCTCGACGCCATCGGCGTGCCAGTGTTCGACGAGACGCTCATCCTGCGGACGACCGAAGGGCTCACGGCCCTGACGCCGGAAGAGGATACAGCGTCCGCATAGGAGGCGCGCCCGGGTGCGCCGCATCTTGCACATCCTGACGTCACAGATGCCGAAGCGCTTCCGCGCCTTTTCCCTTAGGCGTATTGTTATCACAATAACAGACCGACGGTCGGTTTGTATAAATGGCCGTGGCCAATCACAAGAAAGGAATCCACGATGACGAACGCATACGAATGCACGACCCAACCACAAAGAAGCCAAGCCGCTGATCCTCTTCGCACACGCGACTTCCGCCTGCTCGTCACGGGTCTCGGCATATCGCTCTTCGCCAACCTTATGCTGCGGTTTGCCATGTCCATGTGGGTGCTTGACGAGACCGGCTCGGCGGCGGCGTTCGCCTCCATTCTTACTGCAAGCATCCTGCCCACGATTCTGCTCTCGCCCCTTGGCGGCGTGATGGCGGATCGTACGAACCGTCGGACCGTCATGGTGGCGCTTGACGCGCTTTCCGCCGTGACGGTGCTCGTCTGTGCGGCGATCTTTTCGGCCGCCGGTTTCAATCTGGCGGCGATAGCCGTGATGCAGGTGGTGCTCGCCGTGCTTGACGCGATGGAGACGCCTACGGTGCAGGCGGCGCTGCCGCAGATGTTCCGCTCCCATGGCGAGGATGTGATGCGTCGCGCGATGGCCGTGGTGAACGTAGTGAACCAGACGAGCACGCTCGTTCCCGCCGTGCTCGGCGGCGTGCTGTACGCGGCGGTTGGTGCGATGCCCATGATGGGAATCACGATCGTGGGGTTCGGTGCGGCCGCCGTCGTGGAGTGTTTCATCCGGCTCGGCGCTCCCGACCGCGGCGACGCCGGCCGCGTCACCGCGGTCGACGACCTGCGCGCGGCCGGACATTTCCTCACCCGCGAACATCCTCATGTTCTGCATCTGGCGTTGATCTGCGCCGCGCTCAACTTCCTGGTGACGGGGTATGCGGAGGTCGGCTTCCCTTACATGGTGCGGACCGTACTGGGGTTCGGCTCCACGGCGTACGGCCTTGCATATGGTCTCGTGGGAGCATCCGGACTGCTCGGCGCGCTCGTCGGTGGGCGGGTCGCGAGGTCGCTGTCCATGCGGCGATTCCCGATGGTGATCGCCGCCTTCTCGCTCACCATCCTGCCCCAAGCGCTCGCCATGACGATTCCCGCAGGTGGAGTGATGCGACTCGCGGTGCTCACGGCGAGCACCTGCGGAACCATGATCGCCATCACCCTCGCGAACCTCATCGCCGTGCCGGCGATCCAGATGGGCTGCCCCGAGAACATGACCGGCAAGGTGATGTCGCTCGCGCTCTCCGCGAGCATGTGCGCCCAGCCCCTCGGACAGATCGCATACGGCTGGGCGTACAGCGTCTACCCGGCGGGCGCGGTCCTGGCGGTGACGTTCGCCCTGGCCACCGCGATGCTGCCGCCAGTCGCGCACGTAACGAGGCGGTTCTAGGACGGGATTCCATCACCTTCGCTCTGGACAGCTGAGACATCAAAGCCATGTGTGGATATGCAAACGGCCGCCATCAATCATGGTGATGTTGGCCGTTCACGTCATCCCCGTACCGTAGATATGGAAATGACCACTGTAATCGCACATACGACGATGGTGGTCATTGGATCAAGCGCCCCGGCGTCAGGCTTCCACGAGCGGGCGGATGTCGTCCAAGGTGCTGGGGTCGAAGGTCTTCTCATCGCGTAGCGGAGCAAAAGCAGGGACGTCGTCGTACATTTCAGTGAAGTCGCATAAACGTGTCTCGCCGGTGGAGAACGTCACCAGCATGATGTGGTCGCCGGTGACGCGGGCCGACCGGACTTCCAACTCCCGAACGGGCTCATCCGCGTACAGGATGCCGTTCACCTCAAACATGACAGGCTCCTTTCCTCATGAAAGCGGCTTGATACGGTCGAACGGGCGACCGGATACGGCCTCGTTCCACGCCTCCTCACAGTGCGCAACCCGGAAGGTCCTTTTTATTGGCGAACTCGACCGGTTTGGTCTATCGCAACAGTCGTTCGTTGAGGATGACAGGAGCGTGTTCGATTGACGGCTGCAACGCATCGAGCTGGTCGGACAGCTTCGATTCGTCGACCACCGGCAGTTCGAGCAGGGATCGTGCGGCCGCGTGCAGGTAGTCGTTCAACGCCTCGATGCGGCCCGGCTCCAGCGGGTAAGCCGGGTCGTTCTCCAAGGTGACGTCCAACGTTTTGCGCAACATCTCATGCTGCGCGCTGCCCATGATGGCCGCGCACTGGTCGCGGAACGTCATACGAGAATTTGCCGGCTGACGTTCGGACAGTACCTGCGGAATCCACGCGCCGCCCTCCCAGTCGGCGCGCATATCGTTCTTGAACAGCGACATGTTATGGTCGAACAACGGCGCCGGACCCAGAATCCGGCCGGTACGGTTGTCGCGCAGGAACCCGTGGTTGTTGGCGTGACGGTCCTGATTGACGATGAGCGCGTCGAACACTAGCATCGTGCGCATCGCCTCGAACGATTCCTCGGACACGGCGCGTGCGGCGGCGAGGATCTCCGGGAACGACGCCAGCTGCGTCGCCACATAGAACGGCACGAACGACACGTCCTTCGAGTTCATCGAACCGCACACCGACGCGAGCTTGCCCTTCCAACGGGCGATGCGGTAGTCGACCGCGTTCACACCGAGCCTGCGCGCCAGCTGCGAGGCGAGATACTCGGAATACGGTTCCAAACCGGCGTTCGCATACCCTTCGGAACCCGCCTTCCACAGTTCCAGCCCACGTTCCGTATGCCGCCACGCCTTCGGGAACTGGCCGTCCGTCGTCCACTCGCTCGACAGGCCGATCGCATGCTTCTCGCTCGACGTATACCCCGTGTAGGCCACGATGGCGAGCGTCTCGTCCAACGGATTGTCATACAGGTTGATGTCCGCGAACTTGAGGTTCTCACCGTCGCGTTCCGCCCAGAATGAATCGTTGACCGACAGCCCCTTGCACAGGTCGATGATGCCCAGCGTATCCGCAATGTTCAACCCCGCCTGCGCGAGAACCTGCGTGGCGAACTCACGATTCTTCGGAATCGTGCGCCGCTCCAGCCACGTCGTCAGCTTCGCATTATCCGGCTCCGGAGCCAACGGAAACGGCAGCAACGCACGCTTCGACTCATCGAACCAGCGGACATGCGCCTCGATCTTGCCCGCCAGCAGGCCCTCGCCATACGACGCATCGAACCGGAGCAGCGGATCATCATAGAGCCGCAGCACGTAACTCGTCATATCCGGCCCTCCAATCAAGCCCGCTCCAAAGTCATATCGGACGATTCACATATGAAGAACAACTGTCTACAGTATAGGCAAGGGCCTTGGAACGCAACGCTTCCAAGGCCCTCGGCACTAATCGGCAATCACTACTTGGACACGTTGAACTTGAACTAATACATTCCAGTATTTCCAATGGTTTTCATGGTATGGCATGTTTGAAATGGTGGCTTTTCATGGTGGCTTACAGTATGCTCATAGCATGGCTTCAATATTTAAAACCACGCATAACGGGCATGAACAATACTGTATGAAATGGAAACAGGCCGGAACATGGCGTTATGTTTACGCATACACACGCGCGGATTTAAACAATAAACATTTAAAACGCGTCGCGGAAATCGGCGTGGATGGAATAATAAAACCGGCACGCCGCGTGAATAAACCACGCGTGAATAAGAATAACCCCTCATTGAAAATGGTATTTAATGAATACCTTGAACAAGCAAACTTAGGTGAAAAAACATACACACAACGAGTTCATGAATGGAACAACGGTTTTAAAACCATTGAAAAACTACCGGTTAAAACAGTTTCCCGTGAAACCATTGAAAAAATAATACTTGATAAAACATTACCCCAGTCAACCGCATTTCACTATTCATCATTAATTAATGCGGTATTAAACTATGCGTTGAAACGCGATTACATTAAAATAAAACCAACACTATTGAAACCACGCTATGAAAATAAAACCGCCATTAAAAACAATATTAAAATAGAACAATATGTTAATGATTTTCGTGGAATACTGCGTTATGTTGAAAAAAACGATAAATATAAACACATGTATCCTATTATAAAACTCATGACACTCGGATTAAGAATAGGAGAAATATTAGCAATCACACGGGAACAAATTTCAAATGCGAACATGACACTGACTATTAATAAAACACTGGTTAATAACAATACATTAAAAGCGGGAACAAAAGGCCGGACAAACACATATAAAACACGAACAATACCATTACCATTAGATTACTACACGCTGTTAATAAACCATATTCAAACACTGGATAATACTGTTTTAACACCAGTATGGCGCGATGGAACGATTATAAACAATGAACATGTCATATTCATAAAGAACAAACATGTTATGACATACTCATATTTCAACTGGATTTGGCATAGAATACAACGCGATTATTTCAATGAAATATGGAATAACAAACTCACCGATGCCAACTATTTGAAACCACATACCACACGACACATCACCGCGTCATTAATGGCATATGACGGCATTCCGCTTTCAATGGCGCAAACGATACTGGGACACATGAGCGCAAGCATGACACAGCATTACACGCACATAACATCAAACATGAAACGCGAGACCATTGAACAATTCACGCGTAATACTGCTGTTCAAACAATGAACAACATAGTTGATGAAACCATGAAAATAAACAATGAAAACAAAAAAGAAAAAAAAATAAAATAAGCACAAAAAAGCGCCGCCGCGAACTTTCCAACGCGCGCGAACAATCATAACCACATAACCTGATGAATACTATGAAATGTGTGTGGCGAGTGGTAGCGCGTTCTTGGAACACAACATATGAACACATGTGAACACATGAACTTGTTTCATGTGTGAAACGCGTGTGATTTGTTTAATGTAATGTATTTATTGTTGGTTTTTGTGTGCGCCGTTCAACTGGGATTAAAATAATGGTTCCATATTTAAAGTGGAACCATGGTATCTTTTAAACATCACCATGTGTTGACATCAATAGTGATGTTGAATATGACATTTGTTTGTTAATGTTTCGGCGGCGTAATATTCACTGGAATATTTGTAAGTCCCGGATTCGGACACAGGATTTTATCAACGATTGAATCAATATCCCATGTATGAAACGGTTCAAACAACTGTTCAAAATCATTATAATCATAGTTAGGATAATATTGGATTAATGCTACGGCATTATCGATGTCCTTGATTTCAAACCATTCCATTAACCTGCGTGCTTTACTTATTTCATTCTTATTAACCATATTATTTTCTCCCATACCTGCGAATGAATATTATTGTTATTCCTGCTATTAAAACCAGTGAAATAACAATAGATAATGTGTATTTTCCAGTTATTGGAAATGATGATAATATTTGATGTTCCGGTTTAATCGGTTTCAAATATACTGTTGAAACGATACCAGTTGAATCCAATTCAACATTATCCTTTTTATCATCGTCGCCATGACACGAAACAAGATAACCATAGTATTCATTCATTTGACACCATATACCCGGCGCTTCGCCATATTTCGTTTTCCAATCACCTGTATCCAGCCATGTATTATACAATCCGCCGTTGGAATCATAAATGTCATTCGTCCAATACTTCCATGATGAATCCGTGGTTTTACCATTGAATGAATAACAATATTTGCCTTTAACATTTGAATCCTCATTAAAATTCAAATTAATAGCATTCGGTTCACTGGCTTTCAAACTCATTGAACCAGCGCTATAATGAATAGCTGATACCGGTTCATGTGTTTCATAATCCTCAACCATGAAACAATATTTGAATTTGAAATCAGTATCATCATGAAACTTCCTTGTATCATGGACTTCCGCGCCGCCATCATGCGCTTTCATACGCGGTGATGCTTGAACACTATTGGAATCCGGTGATGGCTGAACATTAAATGTTATTGAACCTTGCGCGTCATCCGCGTGCGCCGCTGGAATACATACCATTGAAATGAATACACATGAAACCATTACACTTACAATCCGTTTCAACATAGTCATCATTTTGTCTCGCGTTCCTTTTTCGCGTCCGCCATCATGCGATAGACGCACGCATGTGAGGTTTTCAAACGGACTGCGATATCATCAATCGTCCATCCTTGTTCACGGTATTCCAATGCCTTACGCGCCTTGCGCATAGTGTATGTTTTCGGGCGATTACATACCTTGCCGGACTTCCGTGCCGCTTCCCTGCCTGCCGCCGTGCGTTCCAAAATAAGAGCATGTTCCATTTCCGCCACGGCGCTGAAAATCTGCGCAACCATTCTTCCTGCTGCTGTGCTGGTATCAACATTCTCACGGATAGTGCGTATGTTAACACCGTTCTGCTCCAATACATTCATATTCAATACTATTTCATTGAAATTGCGTCCAAGCCGATCCATGGAATAACAAACAATCGAGTCGCCCTCACGGACTGCTTTTGCTAAATTAATCCAACCATCACGATTAAAATTGGTTCCGGTTTTAGCGTCCATGAATATGCGTTTTTCTTCCACACCAGCATTCATTAAAGCCTGCTTCTGTTCTTCCAATGAATAGCCGTGTATTGCCTGCGTTCCAGTTGAAACCCTTATATAACCATATAACATAATTATTAATCCTTTCAATAGAATATGTGTGTGTTTTCACTATCTATCTATCAAACTGCGTTCAAAAGCCATACCATTTGAGAATCCGCATTTTCGCCATTGAAATTGAAAATGAAAATCCAGTGTTTTTCCCGTTTTTAAATATTGATAGATAGTGTATGAAACCGTTCATCTGATTATAACTTTTGAACGGTGGTATTTAAATACATATTTCAACATTGAAATAGCATATTATTCAAATAATATTTGAAACGCTCATTTCGATTCTGACAGCGATTTTCAACATTTCGTGTATCATGAGCCATAAACGCGGTTTTTCATGGTTTCAATAAAATATGCCGTCCACAGGGCGCGTAATATTCAGCCCTGTGGACGGCATCGATTTTCACGGATTATCAATATTATATATTTTCATTCAAATACAATGAAACCGGTGATTTGTCTTCTCACCGGTTTCATTATTGGATATGGATTGGATTCATGTATTATATATCAAACAATCCAATCATATTCGTTTCAGTTAATCATTTTCGCCGTATCACTGGCACTATTAATCAAATCACTATTTTCATTGAACATCACAGGAGCAATATATACAACAACAGCAACGCCGATACCAATGGATAGGAAGTTAATGAACTGACTCCATTGCCTGTTCAACAGGAACTTTAATGATAGTGCGCCCATTACCATGATAACAATAGGACTTATCCATTTCTGAACCATGCTGTTCCATACTGCGCTTAAATCAGCCAAATCCGCCGCATAGACAATACTATTTAAAATAATCATAATCCATAATCCTTTGTTGAATGTTTTCATGAATCATCTATCAAAAGGAAACGGCGTGCCGGTTTGTTCCTTATACCGGCACGCCGCAATATATTAATGACAATGTTTAAATATCATGGTTTCATTTTTTTAACGCCGCCGTCAGGTGGACACTATTCTATCCATATTAGATACAGTTGCGTCTTCCCGAGTTTCACGGGTTTCTATTAATCTTTGGATTAATACAGCCATTTCAAAGGGAAGCTCCGCCAACATCGCCATGTATTCCTCCGAGAGCAACTTCCCCGTCCCCTTAGCCCGGCTCTACGACCATCCCAATCGGCATGAAATAGCAATGTTGCCAATCAAGATTACGACCGCTTCCATGAGGACCCATGTTTATTGACACGGTGTCTGACGGCATACATCCAAAGGTTTTAAATGTTAGGAATCACCCGTCCGTATCTTTCAAATGGAAAACGAGCCTTTTATTCAATTATTTCATACACATGCTTTTCAATCTCATTAACGGCGCATGACTGCCTGATTCGCATAATTTCAATCTTATTGCGGTTTATGTTAACCTGATTTGCGTTTCATTGAAATGCTGTATGAAAGTGCTCATTCCAATGAATGCCATCATCCAATCAATCCATGCTTTCAAATCTCATTAACGGCGCATGACTGCCTGACGCATCCCGACACCCCTTTTGATTGGATTAACCATTTGTGAAGTCGCCGGTGCTCACCTCTATTACCATGATATCTATCAAACATGAGTTTGAAAACAATGGAATTTGAATGAAATCATTCTATGGCGGTTTTAACGGCGTTTCAGCATGAACTTGAATACTTCATCGTATTTCATATGAAAAGCCGTTAGAATGCCGTTTAAACGCGTTTTTGAGGTCTGTATGACACAATCCGCTGAACCATTCCATTTGAACCATGGTTTCATACACTATGAAATGTGAAAATATTGTGAATATTCCATAACGCTGAAACCATGGTGGCTGTTAATGGTGGCTATTCCAGTAACATGGTTCAAACCATTGAAAACTAATGCTTGCTCACATTGAACTTGAACTCCACAATATCTCCGTCGGCCATGACGTAGTCGCGACCCTCCTGACGGAGCTTGCCTTCTTCCTTGATCTTAGCCATGGAACCATCGGCGGCCACGAAATCGTCATAGGAGACGATGTCGGCCTTGATGAAGCCCTTTTCGAAGTCGGTGTGAATCACACCGGCGGCCTGCGGGGCGGTCCATCCCTTGTGAATCTGCCAGGCGCGTACTTCCTTGACGCCTGCGGTCAGGAAGGTCTGCAGGCCGAGGATGTCGAAGCCCACACGAGCCAGCTGGTCAAGACCGGATTCGCTCAAGCCGGCGTCGGCGAGCATTTCACGGGCATCCGCCTCGTCGAGCTCGGTCAGGTCGGCTTCAAACTGGGCGTTGAGAAACACGGCCGGGGCCGGGGCCACGGAGGCGGCGAGTTTGGTCTGCAGCTCCTTGTTGGCCAGCTCGTTATCGTCCACATTGAACACGTAGATGAACGGCTTGGCGGTCATCAGGTGCAGGTCGTAGACGGAATCCTTGTCGAAACGACCTTCACGCGCGGCCTTGTCGAGCGTCTCGCCAGCCTCAAGAATGGTCTTGGCCTGCTTGACGGCGTCCATGTAAGCCGGCTCGATCTTCTTGCCGCGCAGATCTTTCTCCAGCTTGGGCAGCGCGTTTTCGATGGTCTGCAGATCGGCGAGAATCAGCTCGGTGTTGATGGTGTCGATGTCGTCGGCCGGATCCACCTTGCCGTTGACGTGGACGATGTCGTCGTCCTCGAAGGCGCGCACCACTTCGCAGATCGCGTCGGCCTCGCGGATGTTGGCCAGGAACTTGTTGCCCAGGCCTTCGCCCTCGGAGGCACCCTTGACGATGCCGGCGATGTCCACGAAGGTCACCGTGGCAGGCACGACCTTCTCGGTGTGAACCAGCTTGGCCAGCACCGGCAGACGATCGTCCGGCAGCGGCACGATACCGGTGTTCGGCTCGATGGTGGCGAACGGATAGTTTTCGGCCAGCACGTTGTTGCGGGTCAGGGCATTGAACATGGTGGACTTGCCGACATTGGGCAGTCCGACGATTCCGATAGTAAGAGACATGCCTTTAAGTCTAAAGAGCCAAGCGACAAGCGCACGGGAACCGCGAAATGCTCGACTCGCACAATATGAACATCCCATTTCGGAGTATCCGATAGCAGGGTATAAACGGCGTTCATAACGCAAAACCCGGCCGGCACATCATCAATGCATATTGCGAAGCTCATCAATCACATGCCATCGGTTGCGACTACTGGGTTTTGCGCATCAGCCGGCTGCGAGTTCGAGCAACGGCTCTTGCAATACACCACCCCGACCTCCAAGTCAATACCTTTATCCGCACTCGTCGAACGTTCTTTTCTTGGCGAAATACACCCCCGCCACCCGTTATCCTTATGGGGTAGCACACGGAGCCGCTACGTTTTACCCCATACATGCGGCCCGCAACCATTGAGAGAGACCATGCAACAAGCATTACTACGTATACGGAAGGAGGGCCGGCTGTGAGCTGGGAAGTCATCCAAGCAAGTCTTCCACTGTTCGGGAGGGCGTTCGTCTTGACGTTACGTCTTTCCGCAATCAGCGTGGTGCTGGCCACCCTTCTGGGATTGGTGCTGGCATTGCTGCGCGAATACCGCGTGCCTGTGCTCGCCCAAATCAGTACCGTATTCGAGGAGCTGTTCCGCAACACCCCTTTGCTGATTCAATTGTTCTTCCTGTATTACGGATTCCCGTCCATCGGCATCAAATGGAGCGCCGAGATCTGCGCTGTCGTCGGTATGTCCATTCTGGGCTCCGCATACATGTCCGGCGCATTCCAAGGCGGCTTCAGCGGTATTCCGCAGGTGCAGAACGAGTCCGCACGCGCGCTGGGACTCTCGCCTTTGCAGATGATTCGTCACGTGACCCTGCCGCAGGGACTCACGCGCAGCGTGCCGGCCGTCGCCGCGAACGTGATTTTCATGGTCAAGGAGACCTCCGTGTTCACCGTTATCGCGGTACCGGAACTGACCAACACCGCACGCGACCTGATCGGCATGTACTACCGCAGCGACGAATACCTGCTGGAGCTGGTCATCGCCTACGCAATCATTCTTATCCCGTTGTCCGTCATCCTCACACTGCTGGAAAGGAGGGTCCGTCGTGGTACTTTCGGCGATAACTGAGGCCTCCGGCGCCAGCGTGCTGTTCACCGGCGACAACTTCACCCGTCTGCTGGGCGGACTCGGCACCTCCATCACGGTGGCCGGACTGGCCCTGCTGGTGGGCATTCCCCTGGGCATCATCCTCGGCGCACTGCGTATCCTGCGCAATCCGGTACTGCGCGCGGTGCTGAGGCTGTACCTCGAGTTCTTCCGCATCGTGCCCACGCTGGTACTGCTGTTCCTCACCTATTACATCCTGC
>CXRJ01000025.1_pt1 | contig 141533 bp, 138 predicted proteins | sample 590951 | NCBI WGS metagenome assembly CXRJ01 (sample SAMEA3491318, study PRJEB9169) | human gut metagenome | biome: ENVO:mammalia-associated habitat; material: ENVO:feces | place: Bangladesh | collected 2010-04-07 | reverse complement strand
CGCCGGGATCAATGAAACCACGATGGAAGGAGTGAACTATGGCGAAACACGATGACGACGCGCGCATGGTGAGCCGGCGCGAACTGAAGAACGCGGTCGCCGAATACCTTTACGGGAGCGGACTGCCCGTCGACGTGGACCATATGGGCGACTTCCTGTTCGATGACAGGATGGTCGAAACCCCGGAATACGAAATCCGGTTGAAAGGGGAATGACATGGCTTCAAAGGGGAACGAATCGAGGCAGATTGGCCGCCGCGAACTGAAGAAGGCGTTGGCCGGATACCTGGACGGCAGAAACGGGCGCATCGACATCAACGCGATGGGCGACTACCTGTTCGACCGTATGAATCCGGTCCCGATCGCCGGATACTGCCGCCGCTGCGGCGACGAATGCTTCAACCTGGTTGACGGACTGTGCCCGCTCTGCACGGACGAACTCGAATACGAACGGTCGGGAGGATACCAATGGTGATCCGATTCACATACGCGCTCCACGTCGAAACCGGCCTCGTCCATGTGTGGCCGTCGAAGGGCGCCAGGAACCATGACATCGGCTTCGAGTCGGACTGCTCGCGGTACGGCTGGCGGCCGCTCCCCTCATGGGAGGCGCGTCCCCTCATGGGAAGCCTGACCGGCGAGACCAGGATGGCGTTCATGGTCGGCGCATGGGCCGGAATGCACCCGGAATGCGTGCACTGCACGGTCCGCCAATTGGAGCAGGCGCAGGCCGAGGTGCCGGCCGGTTCCCGACGTCGCGCCGGGCGACGCATACCGTCGGACGCACGCAAGGGAACGGAGGCCCGATGGCAAGAATCGAAGAAACATTCGATGACCGTGACTGGTGCATGATCGAATGCGACGACCCCGACTGCGAACAACGGTTCGACGACGGCCAATGGTATGCGGACGAGTACGATCTGCTGGCCGACGCGAAGGACGACGGCTGGCAGATCCTGTACAGGGACGAGCATCCCGAATTGGAACGCGACATGCACTACTGCCCGGCGCACCGGCTGCCCGAATGCTCGACCTGCACGAACATCATGATCGATTCGACCGGCTGGAAGGACGGGCAATGCCCCGAATGCATCAAGGAGGAGATCCCGAATGAACGGTCATGATTTCACGCGCGAACAGAACATGGAGGCGAGGATGACGCTGGCGGTCGCCCGCCGCGGGCTCGCCGCCGCCATCCACGACGCGGAGAACGGGATAGGCCATCTGTCCTGCGACGATCCGAAGATTATGGAACAGGTTCGCGCTCATTGGCGACGCCTGTGCGACACGTACATGAACGCGGACGCGATCATCGCGGACCTGGAATCCTGCGCACGTCATCTCACGGATGGCGACAATTGGGAGCCGAACCCGATCGCCGACGGCATGAAACCCATGGAGATGGCCGAAGGGTGCGCCTGCTTCGTCGCGGAGACCCCGGACCGGGTCCTCATCATCCCGTCGGAGCCGACGCCGGGCGAGAACACGGCGAAACGTCTCGCGAACACGCTGAACGCCCTGACGGGGGATGTTCTCCTGGATGCGACCGGCATCCGCCTGCTCGGCACCCAATTCCTGTTCGCCTACCATGGCCGGCTCGACAGGCCCGTCGATTATGGCGTGAACCTGAACGGCATGCGGTTCCCCGACCGGCTCGGCCTGCTCGACCGGGCGGACCGGTATCCGGGATTCCTCCCGTTGGGACCCGTCATCCGCAACGGGGCCGGGTCCCCGGAACGGGCGGGCCGCGAACTGTGGGCGATCACCGCGCGCACGCTCGGCCGGCTGCCGCACGGACGGTTCTTCGTCGATCTGACCCCGTTCGCCGACCGGCCGGACATCCTCAGACGTTTCGCCGTCCGCTACGGGAAATACCTGAAAGACAACCGGACCGCCCTGGACGCGACCATCATCGACCCGACCGGCCTCGTCGCCCGCCACGTCGCCATGATCCGGCCGAAATGGGAGAAGAACCTGTGATGGACGGAATCATCCCGTATCCTCCCATCGCTCTGACGGCCATCGCAGCCGGCTGGGTCGGATCGTCGAAAACCGATTCGCATGTGAAAAGGACGAACGAATGACCAATCCGAAGAAAAACGGAGACCTGATGCTGCGGGTCCGGTATGACAGCGGCGCCATACTCGTCGGTCCGGCCATCATCACCGATGAGGAAAACATGCTGGTGTCGCTCGGGGGAGCGGCTTCAATGCTCGTGCGGCGTGCGGACGGAAGCCTGCCGTTGCATGTGGCTGCGGTGGAAATGCTGTCGGATGGTTCGATGCCCGAAGGCGTCGAATCGGCGGGCATCCGTCCGGAACACCCGAAGGACGGGCCGCCGCTGACCGACGACATGGCGTACATGGCGGTGACCGCCATGCTGCGCGACGCGGTCGGACTGACGTTGAACGAGGCCGCCGACCGGTACGAATCCTGGCTGAACCGGGTGAGGCGGAACGCGATCGAGGATTGGGTGGATTCCCTGTCCGAACGCGAATCCACGCGCCTGCACCGCAAATATCTCGACCGTGATGGTGTGGGCCGTCCGGAGGAAGAGGGGGACGCATGATGCTGATCGAGCATGAGGCGCGCGTCGGCCTGCCGCGCATGTGGGAGCATCCGAAACGCACCCGCACCCGGCGGGGAGGCGTCGTGGCGAGCATGGTCGGCGGGTATACGGCGATCCTGCTCGTCCGCCAGCCGAACGGCGTGGAGAACAGCATCCGGAGACAATGCGCGACCCTGAACGAGGCCGAAACATGGCTGGACGAGCAGATCGGAGAAGACGAATGAGCGACCATGGGAAACCGGATAAGCCCGGACTGTGGCGGGATGCGAACGAGAAAACGGTCGTGGCCTGCATGGAATCCGGCGAGCTCAGGATGCGCGACCCGGATACCGGCATGGTCCTGTCCGGGGAGTGGGTGGAACGGGCCGCGCCGTTCCGTCAAGCCGAATGGAAGGGGACGAAACTGATCGGGGCCGGGTTCTCCGCCATGCCCGACACGGCAGGATGCTGGTGCGACGCGAATGGCACGCTCTGGCTCATCACGGGCGGCGACGGGATCGACGGGCACATCTTCCGGCTGAAGGAACCAGGCCGCGAATGGGAATGCGCGCCGTGTTCCGGCATCACCGTGGGGATGCTCCACGAATGGGGCCCGTGGGCACGCTGCGACTTCGGGCCGATGGATGATGAAGGCACTCGCTTTGACTGGTGCAAGCCGCGGATCGCCGATCGCGAATGGACGGCCGAAGAGGTCCCATGGAAGCCGGCCTCCGATGATTCCACCCCGATCCATGAGGGGAGCCGCACCGTGCATCTCCCGGATGTCCGATCGTTCGGCCGTCTGGAACGGGACAAGTGGCTGGCCGTGAAGAACCTTGAGGAGAGCGCCGAACTGGTCGAGGCGTGCAAACAATACCTGAAGGCCTGCGACCCGGACGATCCGAGCGGCATCGGCCGGGATTTCGACGACCATGCGGACTGCCTCGCCTGCTACGGGGTGAACGTGGGCGGCGAGCTCGGAAACGACCGGGACAGGGCGAAGGCCGGATGGATAGGCCACGTGCGAGACGAACGCCGTCAGGCCATGCTCGACGAACTGGCCGACGTGCTGCAGACGGTCGGCAACCTGATCGCCGCGTTCGACATCACCGACGAAGAAGTGGCACGGGCGATGGATGACTGTCTGGAACGAAACAGGCGGAAAGGACGGCTCTGATGGAAACCACGAGAATATGGGATTCCCATAACAACAGGCATGCGACGGTCGAACACGAGACGTTGAAACCATGCCCGTTCTGCGGCGGCACGCCACGAATCGACGATGATGTGGACGATACGACGGAACGGTACACGGTGCGCTGCGACTGCGGCGGGAACATGCCGGGCCGGCACGTTCCGATCGACCCATCGTTCCAGACCCGCGTCACCTGCCTGCATTCGGCGGTCGAGAAATGGAACAGGAGAGGCTGATGGACTACACGGACAGCGGCTTCAGGGCCGGTTTCCGACGTGGATTGCGTGTCGCATGGGATGCGATGCGCTTCCGCCCGCTCCGGCATGAGCCGTGGCCGGCTCCGCCCATGCCGTCCCTGCGCGACCATCTGGAAGCGTACGGCGGCACCCGTATGAGCCCGGCCGATTTCGACCGGTGCGAGACGGACTGGTATCGGATGCTTGACGAACGGAACCGCATGTTCGACCGGTATCTGACGGGCATGCGCTGCGCACGGTACGTGCTGTTCGGTGTATGGATTCTCGCGTTTGCGATTGTCGGACTGATCCTGGTCGAAGTGTCGTCGTGAACCGGTCAGAAGTTCTTCCCTCCACGACCGAACAAGGCATCGTGCGAGCCGGTGCGGGTGAGCACGAGGCACAGTTCGCCATGATCGATCCGGTAGATAAGAAGCCAGTCGCCCTCGATGTGGAGTTCGCGGAATCCCGCCCATTCGCCTTTCAGCGAGTGATCCCGGTACGTGTGGATCAGCGTATCCGCGTCCTCGGCCATCAGGGTTTGTATCGCCTTACGCAGTTTGGCGGAATCGTAGTGCTTCCGTCTCAGACGTTTCCAGTCTCGTTCGAAGGTAGGCGTCCGGGATATGTCGTTAAGCATCGAGGTCCGCCATCAGATCGTCCACGCTGCCGAACCTTTTGCCGATGCCGTTCAGCGCCTCGTGTCTCGCCTGCCTGTTTTCGGCAGCTATGACCGCTTGCCGGTAGATGCGGTAGTCGTGCGCGTTGATGATGAAATAGGTGGGTTCTCCGTTGCGGAGCACGGTGACCGGCGTATCGTCCTCGACCTTGGCGAATTCGCCGCTTGCCCCCGCATGCCCGAATTTGCTGATCGGAACGATCGTGTCCAATGGGACGGTGATCGTTTCTGCTGCCATCGCAAACCTCCAAAAGGAATATATACATATATGTATACAAATGTACACCCATTTTGTAATATCCACCATCCTTCCGAGAAGAGCCGGAACATTCCGATGGCGGCATCGAAATGTGGAACGCATACGGGAACCGTATGCGGAAAGGAACAACTGATGGACAAAATCGATACTGAAATCCGGTTCGCCGACATGGCGGAGGAACGGTTGCGCCGCGAGGATCCGCACTATCAGGTCTGGTCGTTCACCGATGACGATGATAGGACGGCATTGTATCTGGGCCGCGTGGACATGAACGGGGAGCCGGTGGAACGGTACGACCGGACACGTACGATTCTCGCATTCGATGGAGACAGGGTGTTTGCGAAATGGCATGGCGGACGCCTGTTCGAGGGCGGCCGCCTTGCCGAAGCGTGGATCGACGTGTTGAGGAGAAATCGGGAAACGAATACCTTGAAAGCCCTGTTGGATGACGGATTGGACACGTTGCAGGAACTGTTGGAGGCGATACCGCAGGACAGTCGGCAACTTTCATGCGAGGAGCTGGTGCCACGGCTGCGCAAGGCGTTGGGTCAGGCGAAGACCTGCGGGAAACTGGAGCAACAAATCAGGGATCTGGAGGAATCATGACCGGCTTTCTCGACCGGCTGCCGCACGCGGATAAGCCGCAACCGTTGGACGTGGACACGGCGGCCGCCATGCTCAGCACCACGCCCGGACTATTGCGCGAGTTCGAACGCTCCTACCATGCGAACGTGCTCGACCGGAAGAATGCGCCCACGGGACCATTGGGTCCGGACGCGAAGACCGTTGTCGAATCCCGTTCCGGACACGGGCTGTCGGACGAGGCGTTGGCGTTGGATGCGCGCATCGTGCGCGAACTGCTGTCGGATACAGGCGTCATCCGGTTCGACGGGGAACGTCTGACCACGATTCCGGCATTGGCTCCCGTCCCGGAAAAGTATGTGACGGAATCGGACGTGAATGCCCTGCAGACGGGGGAGCGCCCCCAGTTGGCGGGCGAGCTCATCCACCGTCAGATTGATGCGGTGAACTATCCGCTCCTGTTGGATATGTGGCGGCGCGCCACGGATCCGGAACGTTCCGCGTGGCAACGGCATGAGGCGTACGGCATGTTCCGCACCGGCCTCGACCTGCTCGACCTGGATCCGGTCATGTACCGAATGCTCGACATGAACCCGGCGAGCATAGGCCATTGGCTGCCCGCATTGGTCAAGGCGAACGAAGGCAAGACGTTCTTCCGCATCCCGAAGACCACGATAGCCAAAGCGCCGTTGACCCTGTTGCAATTGTCGCGCGTCGAATACGAGTCGCTGACCGCCGCCACATTGGATGTGGTGGATCGGTGGGCGCAGGCCGCGTTCCGCCTGAAACCGGACGAATCTTATTTCCTCAAGACCGGCACGTTCAGCAACAAGTATGATTTCCGCAACGCGCACGTCACCGAACCGCACGAGGTCATGCAGATCGGCGAATACCTGTTGTACCTCCAATCCCAAGCGGTCGAAATGGCCGGACCGTTGAGCCAACCTGTCACGTACGGGGTTTCCACGACGAACGAGATGGTGGTCCGCGAATACATCCCCGATACGCATGACCTGCCGACCATCTACATGGGCCTGCCGCTGCGATGCGAATACCGTTGCTTCATCGACTGCGACACGGATGAGCTGCTGGGCATCCACCCGTACTGGGATCCCAAGGTGATGAACCATCGTTTCCGCGACTGGCCGGATTCCGACAACCCGCGCATGCGGCACGACGCGGTCACCTACAAGCTGCGAGAATCGTCGCTCATGCGCGAATACGAGGCCACGAAGAGCCTGGTCGCCGCGCATGTCAAGGAACTGCTTCCCGGTCTGGATCTGGCGGGCCAATGGTCGCTGGATGTCATGCGCGACGGCGACGAATACTGGCTCATCGACATGGCGCCCGCCGAACGCTCCGCCTATTACGGGCAGACGGTGCCGGAAGGGAAGCGCCGGCCGATGGTGGAGAACTGGATACCCGAACTGGAAGGAAAACGTTGACCGGCTGGCTCATCGACATCAACCCCCGGGAATGCCCGCCCGACGTGATGGACGCGCCGGAAGCGTACCGCGCCGCATGGGAACGGCATGTCGGCGAGGCCGTGCCGGGCGACGGCGATCCGGAGGATTGGCGCGAACAGGCGGCGCGCCTGGAAGCCGCCGTCCGTGTTCTCTCCGACCCCCATGTGCGGGTGGCGGGCCGGCCGTACGAGGGGCCGGATCCGATGACGCTCGCCCACTACGGCACGGTCATGCTCCGACCGTATATGGATCAGCTTTCCCTGCCGCCGTCGAATGCGGACAGGTATGACCTCATGCCCTCGTTGCGCCCATATCTGGGGCGCGACGCGCGATCGGTCGCCTGTGACGGGGACATGATCGACACGGCGGTGCATGGTATGCTCGACCGGCATCCCGGTTCGGGCGTGGTCGCCAAGTTCATGCTGCGTTCCAAACGCCTGCCGCTCGCGTTCATCGACCCGGACGGCACGTTCATGCAGGCGGATGAATACGGCGGGAGGCCGGAGCGCATCCCGTTCGCCGCATGGCGGTGGACCGGCTATGACCTCGCCCTGTTCGAGGGCGAGCCGGACGCGGTGCTCGTCCAGCAAAAGACGCGCATGCGATACGAGTACCGGATCCACGTAATCGGCGGCCGGCCGGCGTGCGGCGCCGGCTGCATCGAACGGTTCACGCCCGCCGACAACCAGGGCGACCGGTACGATCCGCGGATGGAGGAGACGCGCAACAGCGGGCGCATCGAATCGCATCCCGACATCGCACGGTTGTATGAGGCGTTCGCGCACGAGGCGGCGCATGCGATACGCGGCGAAGTCGAAGGCCCGTACGTCATCGACCTGTATCTGGGCGACGACGACCGCCCCCACGTGATTGAACTGAACGGACAGTCGAACAGCGGCCTGTACGCGCTCGACATGGACGCATTGCTGACGGCCATCGGGCATGAGCCGGCGCAGTTCATGCCCGACCCGTCGCGGGGCGGCATGCCCGGTTGCCTGGGCATCAGGGAGGAGAAGATGATCTGATGATATCCGAGGTGCAACGCATCCAGAACCGCAGCGGGCTCAGCTCCACTCAAATGGCCCGGATGTTGGGCGTCAGCGTCAGGATGCTCGTCTCGTGGAAGACGGGCGACAGTGCCTCGAAGACCGCGGAACACCGGCTCCGACTGCTCGGACGGGCCGTCGACTCGTACGGCGACCAGCCGCCGGAACGCATACGGTATCTGCTGTTCGCGCCGAAAAACGGCGTCAGTGACTACGATTGGATTCTTGGCGTTGGCGGATCGCGGCCAAGATCCGACTCCGTCCACACCGGACGGATCGGGGGCCCGTCTTCCACCCGATTGGCACGCGCGGCCGGTTGGGTGGAAGACGGGCCCGGCGGGAGAGGGGACGGGCGTGACCAGACCACTGGTGTTCATCGACTTCGACGGGGTCATCAACCAGTTCCCCGATGACAAGGTCATGCGTCGGCAGGGGAGAACCGATTGGATGGAATCCGACGATCCGCGCCGCGTCGCGTACGCGCCGGACAACTGGTTCGGGCCGGACCGCAGGGAGCGCCTACTGGTCCGCGACCTGGGCCGACGGTTCACGATCCGGTGGAACGCGGAGCTCGTCGCCCGACTGGATGCCCTGGACGCGGACAAATGGTGGCTGACCACCTGGCAGCCGGAAACCGCGCAATTGAACCGGGCGTTGGGCGTCGACTGGCCGACCATCCGCTGGTACGATCCCGTCACCCGCGACGGGATCCTGACCGGCAAACGCCGCACCATCCTCGACGCGCTGAAACAGGACCGGCCGATCGTGTGGCTGGACGACGAGGAGACCACCTACAATGCGGGGCTCGCCATCCAGACCACACCGCACGAGGCTCCCGTGCTTGGCGTCGGCCCGGATTCCGCGATCGGCATCGGCCGCCCCCAGATGGACCTCATCGAGGATTTCATCCACGACCCGCCCGCCGGCCCCGTCGTACGGTTCGAGACGGCCGGCGACGGGCACAAGGGCCATTGGGGGTTCTGACGCATGATCGACCTGTATTCGTTCCAACGGTGGCCTGACATCGTGAAGTCGTTCGGGCGTTCCGGCTCGTACACGCCCTCATGGTCGGCGGCCCGCAAACAGTCGATCGCCGGCGACGCGGACTGGTGGAACGCGATTTCACCCGCCTACCGGTGGATGATGGGCGAAATGGAACACAAGGGCATGCCGTGTCCGAACCCGGACGCGGCCCCGTTGTGGGCGTGGGCCCGCTGGGTCGATTCGAAGGGCCGGGCGCATACGCGCCCCGACCGCCGGTATCCCGGCTTCCGCAACCAGTACGACGGGTTGGAGCTCCTGCACCTGCGGGTCGATGAAAGCCGCGTGCTCTGCACGGATTTCGACCAGTACCATTGCGTCATCAGCCGGTGGCCGTGCGCCCCGTTGGACGCCAACACATGGCCGCCCGCCGAGTACGACCGGTGGCTGGACGGGCATTGGGACGATCCGGCCGAAAAGAAACGGCTCCAGTACAGGGAGAACGTGATCGTGGATCCTGCGCATCTGCCGGACCGGTGGATCCAGGCATGCGTGTGGACGATCGCGCCGCATGATGTGGTCGATATCCGACCGGCATGCGGGAAACCGGATACGATGGTGTCCCATGGATGATCTGAAGAGCAGGGCGGCCAAGTTCGCCGAAACATGGGCGGGACGCGGCGACGAGAAATCCGACACCCAGCAGTACTGGCGGGACCTGTTGGACAGGGTGCTGCTCATCCCGGACACGAGCGACAGGCAGGTGCTCTGGTTCGAACGGCGCACCGCGTTGGACGGTTTCATCGACGCTTTGATGATCCAGGCCCGGGTGCTCGTCGAGCAGAAGAGCCTCGGCGTGGACCTGGACAGGCCGGAGCCACGCCAGGGGAGCATGGTCACGCCGGTCCAACAGGCGAAACGGTATGCGGACAGCCTGCCGCCGTCGGAACGCCCGACCGTGCTCATCACCTGCGATTTCGGAACGTTCCGCCTCTACGATCTGGAGGCCGACCCGTTGGCCCGCACGCCGCAATCGGAGTTCACGCTTGCCGACCTGCCGAACCATATCAGCGAGATCGGCCGCCTGTTCACGCACGAGAACTCCCGCGTCGTACAACAGGAGCGGCTGTCGGTCAAGGCCGGCCGACGGGTCGCCAGACTGCATGACTCTTTGGCGAAATGCTTCGAACATCCGGACGATCCGGCGGAGCATGACGCGCTGGCGATGCTGACCGTACGCCTCGTGTTCTGCCTGTACGCGGAGGACGCGAACCTGTTCAAACCGGACGCGCTCCGCGACTACGTGGCGGCATCCACGCCCGACCGGCTGGGCGAGGACCTCCATAACCTGTTCGAGGTGCTGGACACCCCGATCGAGAGGCGGCGCCGTTACCTGCCGGAACCGTTGAAGGCGTTCCCCTACGTGGACGGCGGCCTGTTCGCCGACCGGATCGACGTGCCCCCGTTGACCGGGGAGCTGCGTGACGCCCTGCTGGACATCAGCGAGGGCTTCGACTGGAGCGGCATCAGCCCCGTCATCTTCGGCTCCCTCATGGAGGAGACGCTCAGCCATGACGAACGGCGCAAGGGCGGCATGCACTACACGTCCGTCAGGAACATCCACCGTCTCATCGACCCGTTGTTCCTCGACGGGCTGAAATCGGAGCTCGAACAGGCCGAAGCGAAACCGGTCGCCGGCGGGGCCCGCACCAACGCGCTCAACAGGCTGCACGACAGGATCGCCGGCCTCCGGTTCCTCGACCCCGCCTGCGGTTCCGGCAACTTCCTGACCGAAACCTACCTGGAACTGCGCCGCATCGAGAACCGGATCCTCGCCGATCTGGACAGGGACGGTCAGCTCGCCCTCGACCTCGGCGACGACCTGAATCCGGTCAGGGTCAGCATCGGCCACTTCCACGGCATCGAGATCAACGGGTTCGCGTGCGCAGTGGCGAGAACCGCCTTGTGGATCGCGGAACAGCAGGCGTTGGACGACACCGAATCCACCATCACGGGACTGCCCCGGCTCCCGTTCACGGACACGGCGCACATCATGCAGGGCAACGCGCTGCGCCTAGACTGGAACACCCTGCTGCCCGGCGGCCAATGCGATTACGTGATGGGCAACCCGCCGTTCATCGGCCACGTCACCAAGACCGCCGGTCAGACCGATGATCTGAAGACCGTGTGGGGCCGCCAGTATGACGGGTATCTCGACTACGCGACCGGATGGTACCGGAAGGCCGCCTCCTACCTGTCTAAACCGGATGCGGCGTTCGCATTCGTCACCACCAATTCGATCACCCAGGGGCAGCCCGTGGGACCCCTGTTCAAACCGTTGCATGCGGACGGCTGGCATATCCGTTTCGCGCACCGCACGTTCGCATGGGACGCCCAGTCCACGGACAACGCGCACGTCCATGTCATCATCATCGGCCTGGGCAGGAAAGCGAAGCCCGCGCCCGTACTGTTCGAATACGCGGACATCAATGGGGAGCCGACCGCCCGCACCGTGGACAACATCAACGGGTATCTCATAGACGCCCCCGACCTGTACGTAGGCAAACGAAGCCAGAAGACGGGACCGGTCTCGCCTCTTCTCGATGTCACCGATTCCGGTTCCATGCCCCTGGATGGAGGCAACCTGCTGCTCGCCGACCAGGAGGAATATGCCAAGGCCATGGCCGATCCCATCGCCGCACGCTTCGTCCGGCCGTTTCGCATGGGACGCGAGCTCATCAACGGCACGGACCGCTGGTGCCTATGGCTCAGGGACGCGGAGCCGGGGGAACTGAGGAAATCCTCGTTCCTGAAGAAGCGTGTCGACGCATGCGCCGAATACCGTCGCAATGCTCCAATGAAGGGCGATGCCTACAGGCATCGTGCGACACCTTGGCTGTTCCGTGACGACCATCAGCCGTCCATGAACTATCTTGCAATCCCGAAGGTGTTCAGCGAGGATCGGGAATACATGACCTGCGACTGGTACACGCCGGACATCATCGCCGGCGACATGGTGTACACCAGTCCCGACCGGGATGGCCTCGCATTCGCCGTCATCGAATCACGCATGTTCATGACATGGCAGCAGACGATTGGAGGGCGACTGGAATCACGCTGCCGTTTCAGCAACACGGTGATTTGGAACAACCTGCCCCTGCCCGCCCTCGACGACGACACCCGCATGGCCCTGATCGAGGCCGGCAGGAACGTGCTGGCGGCGCGAGCCAACCATCCCGGCCAGTCCCTGGCAGACCTGTACGATCCCGACTACATGCCGACCGACCTACGCGCCGCCCACCGGGAATTGGACAAGGTTGCGGACGTGGCGTTCGGCGCGGATAGACGGCTGGGGGACGATGACGACGCGCGCCTCAAGATCCTGTTCGATTCGTACGCGCGCATGACGGCGGAGCGGGGCTGATTCCGTTGCGCCCATAGTCGGACCGCATGGACGAACTGCATGAATGCTTCGAGGAGCGGCCCCGGCTCGAGGCCTGCCGTCCGGATCCGGACGATCCCGTCCACGACCCCGTCTGGTCCGACATCGCAAGGGATGATCGGGGCGTGTACGCGACCGTAATCGCCCCACGTCCCGTCACCCTGCTGGACGGACAGGGGTATGACGGGGCCGGCCTGGACGGGTTCCGCCCGCCCGTCACCCTGCGGCCCGGCGAACGGTTCCGCATCCCCGTCACCATCGGCGCACGCGGGCGCGGGCGGCACCCGTACATACGGTTCCGCTACCGGTATGCGGACGGTCGGCGCCCCGCCAGCGTCATCTGGCGCGTCCCCGATCAGGGACGCATACCCGGGGCATGGAACGATTCGACGATTTCATAGCCACCCTGGACGGAACCCAGCTGCTCGCCCTGTTCGAGCACGGGGACGGCGTCATGGCGGATCTGGCCGCGCATGCGAGACTCCGTCCAGGCCAGATTTCCCTGCTCATCGGCTTCATGGAGGAGACGAGCCCGTCATGGTCGGCGGATGTCGCCTACCAGCTGATCGCCAGCCAGGATTGCACGCCCGCCCAGTTGGAACGGCTGATCGGCTGGTGCGATGACCCCGGTACCTGGGAGATCGCGTGCGGGAAGCATCCGGGCGGCGAGCGCGCGCTCGTCCGGGCCGCCGACCCGTATACGGCGCTCCGATACGCGCACCGCATCGGCCCGGATGTGATGGCCGGATTCGCGCGCGACATCGACCCGACGGCGCGCGGCGCGCGCTACGAGGCGGGACGGCTGCGCCGCCGGCACGACTTCACCGGCGAAGCCGATTCGATCCTCACGGCGAAGGGCCTGTGAAACGGGGACGCATGCGTGGGGGCGATTGAAAAAACACGACGGGAAGGAACCGGCCATGACGCTCGACGAAATCACCCATATCATCACGTCGGAACTCGAATCATCGGATCACGTGGAATGGTCCCACTCCCCGCAGACCGGACGGTTCGTCATCGAAGGCCGGTATGGTTCGATGGAGCTCATGCCCGTCATGCTCGCCGGTTTCCCGTACGTCGCGTTCGGATCCTCGCACGAGGATCATCCGGGCATCAACGGCATGGTGCCCTTCGCCTACGTGGACGGGAAGACTGCCCGCCTGCACATCCGCGGCATCATCGCGAACGCGCAAATATGAGAGAGGGGAACGGACGATGAATCCGGTTGACGAACGCTTCGAGCATCGGCTGCTCGACCGGTTCCATTACGACGACCGGCAGGACGACGGCTATGGCCCGGATTCGCCGCGAGTAGGCGACAAGGGCTGGATCGTCTGGCAATCCGCGTTCGACGAGGTGGATCGACCGTTCGAGATTGTGCGAGACGATCCCACGATCACCGGCACCGGCCTGCCCCTGCTGCTTGTCGGCATGGAGGACAACTACGGCGACGACTGGCATATCCACGAAAACGATGACAGCCAATACATGAGCCTGTTGGAGGCCGGACTGGACGGCGCGAGCCTGACGCTCACGGAACGCGCGCACGGCATCGCACGATGGCGGTCGGAGCGGGGCGAATCGAAGACGATCGAACTGACGGCGCCGGACGGGAAGCCGGCGGGCACCGTGTATGCCTATCAGACCGAGTCCGGCGAATGGCGGATATACGACAAATATGGCGGGCGGCCGCTTGGCGGCGAATCGGGCGAAACCATCACGGACGCGCTGCGTCACATCGGATACCAGTTGAAGGAATCATGAGTGTCGAAACAAGCATCACATACACCACTTCGGATGGCAGGCAGTTCGATGACAGGCAGGAAGCGGAAACGCATGAGCAATGGCTAACGGACGAACAGGAGAGGCGCGAGGCCGACAGGCAGCGCGGCTGGATCGGCCGACGCCGCTATCACGGATTCGAGCAGCCCCTGAGCGAGGCGGAACGGAAACGCGACGCCGCCGACAAGGAAATCACCCGTCTCAAGCCCCTTGTCGCCGGCGAGAAGAACATCGGGAAGCTGATTGACGTCTGCGATGACATCTTCTATTTCGGAAGGGAATATTTGGATTCCGCGAAAGAGGTGAAGGCGATATCCCAGGGCTTGGAGGAGTTCGACAAGCTGACGCCCGAACTCGAAGAGGAAAACAAGGATGCGGACGGCCGCTGCCAATATTGGGACGTGTACGCCACAAATCCGTGCGGCGATCCGACCGTGGAAGGAACCCGTTTCTGCCGGGCCCATATCGACCAGTGGTGCATCGACTGCGGTCGTCACGCCACACATGACTGCGACGGGTTCAACGGCGGATACGTGTGCGGCATGCCATTATGCGAAAACTGCCAGCACGAACATCTATGAGTGACGAGCACCAGCCCCTCTGGCAGGTGGATGACTGCGAGGGCCATGTCGAATTCGACTGCACCGGATGGCCGACCATACAGCTCCGTTCCGGACGGACGAGGATGCGCCCGAGCATGTCATCGACCTGGGCGTCGGACAGGCGGCGGATCTGAACCGCGCCCTGGAGCGGGGAATCGGACGAGCCGTCAGGAACGGCGCCGACTATCCGGACGGCTCGTCGGGGACGCATGCATGGGATAGGAACGAAAGGAGTCACTCCCCATGGCGAACATCACGAAACCGACGGTCGAACGGCATTCCTGCGACATCAAGGGCTGCGGCAGCCTCGCCGAAAACCCCTTGTACTGGAATGTGAGCTTCCCGATCATCGCAAACGACAATTACGACGACGGCTCCTATTTCGGCGGCACGCGCACCCGGATCATCAACCGGAGCATCGATTTGTGCGACTATCACGCCAGCATCCTGCTCGCCCTGCACGGGGAGCATACCAGCAACTACGCGAACCGGTGGCTTGACGACGAGCCCGTGCTTGAATCCCGCGGCACCAAGCACGAACGCCGCGAACAGACGGAAGGACAGTGAACCATGGAACCGCGATTTTCAATCGAGCCGGAGGGCGGCCTGGAATCGTTTCGATCCCTCATGCGAGGCCTGGCATCGAAGATTACCGGACGGACGAGATGCGACATCTGCTCACGCCTGATCGCAAACGACCGTACGACGCCGATCATCATCCCCGTGCAGGTGGTCAACGACCCGCAGGACGGAGAGGGGTTGGTCAGCATGCCGGTCAACTGCTGCTTCGACTGCCTGTCCAAGGTGGTTCGCATGCGGCTCGACTGGAACGACGCAGACGAGCTGGCCTACCGCGACTGGTTCGTCGACGCCGCCAACATCAAACCCATCGAAGGAAAGGACTGACCGGCATGCCCTACGTCATTGAACACGCGAACCAAGGCCCGTGGAAGCCGGCCAGCGAAGACCCTGATGATTCAGGGTCGGTGTCCGAAGCGGACTGGATGGAATTCGATTCCGAGGCCAACGACTACGGGGTGCCGGACCGGGCCGGCCTGCAATCAGTCATCGACGCGATAGGCGGGCATTATCTGCATCTCGCCCGCGAATGGGGTTGGAACGACACCGAGGTGCGCGACGCCATGTATGTGGAGACGAAACAGAGAGGATGGTGCAGGGAATGAGCGTCGTCACGCCCGAGATTCGTTTCTTCGCAGACTGTCACTGGTTGATGTCCGACAACATCATTCTGCTCAAAATCACGCCGATGTTACCGTACGAATGGTCGAACCTGAGAAGACTGTTCGACTGCAAATCCACATTCGAAACACGAAGCGGACCGTTCGACTACTGGCGCATTCGCCTTGAATTCGACGGGAACCTGATCCACTGGACGGTTTCCGACGGCTGGTGGCATCCGAAAACAACGACCTTCGACACCGACTATGAGACGACCATGACGGTCCTGTTCGACGTCGGATACGACCAGTGGCGCAAGGACCGCGGCATCATGGACGAGGCCGACAAGACCGTGAAACGGTTGAACGATTCAGGTATCCCCGCCACGCGCTCTTCGGATCCGGACTATCTGGTGTTCGAGGTCGGCGAAAGCGTGTTCCGTGCGCTATTGCCCGCCGATCCGACGCATGCGGCAAGTCGGCTGATCGAAGCGGTCAGAAATCGCGAGAAGATTCTCGATGGCTACCGGAAGACCGTCGCCGGTCTTGGCAGGGTCGAGGCATTGGAGGCGGATGACGTGTACTGGGATGACCTGTTCTCGAACGGCGACCCGGTCGAAACCGGCGCCGTCATATTCCAAAGCCAAGGTGCGGAAGACCATCCCATCAGTCTGGACCTGCTGATCATGTCGGACGGCACCTGGCAGCCGGACGGCTTCGACTCCGACAGGGAGGGCACGGCGGCCGACGTGCGCGGATACCTGAGCCAATGGACGGGGGACAATCGATGAAGAGCATCACGAAAGCCCAGTACGCCATGCTGTTTTTCGCCGTCGACAGGCTCAAGGAAGACTCGTGGCATACCGGCCCCTATGGTTTCGACGCGTTGAAGGAACGCGGCCTGGTCGATTTCGGGCAGCATGACCGGATCATCACCGACGAGGGCATTGCGTTCGTGAAACGTATGCTTGCCGACCCGGAGAGCATGCCGATGACCGCGAAACGGGCGATAGCCGAATATGATGTGCTGCGCGACGAATATGCGCACCTGTTCGAGCATGATCCGGACATGAGGGTCAGGGTGGCGATGTTCGGCGTCCATGGTCTCGAACCGGTCGAACCGCCGACCGGCATCGACGGGTTCCGAACGGACACCATCTACGATTTCAAGGATCTGGACGTACTATCGGCGACCTTCGCGATCACGCACCTGTACTCCGGGTTCAACCCGAATCATCATGTGATCGTCCGGGCGCATGAATCGTATACGGATCCCCCAGCCCCGGTCATCGACAGCATCAACAACCGCCAGCTACGCCAGTCGGGCGGCACACGATATCTGAAAGTATCCAGAACCGTATTGGACAAGGAGAAGCAATGAGCGTCGAACGCATCATCGTAGAAACCAATGACGAGACCGGCAACAATCCGGTTGAATACGATTGGGAGTTCGGCCCGGACGGCGTGTTCCGCATGACCGGTGACGGGGATATGCCCGCCGCCTTCGAGGAGTCCGCCGCCATCGTGGAGGCGTTCAACCATGTCAACATGAGCATCGTGAACGGGGAGCGGACACCGCTGAAGGACGGCGATCACGCACTGCTCGCCCTTCTTGCCGCCGTCCTCGCCACACTCATCCCGTTCGTGGAGGGCAAGGACGGCGACCGGGTGGAATTCATGATGGGGAAGACATCAGACGGTTTCACCATCGATATCACGTCGGATGAGTTCCTGTCCTGCTGCCGGTCCATGTGGATCGGCGCCGACGTGCATCGCGGCATGGGCCGATACCTGAATTTCCGTTGGGACAGGGATCGTGGGAAATGGGTGGAGGCGGGTACCGGGCTCGCGTTCCTCGGGGCGGACGCGCAGGTCGCGTTCATGCTGGATACCGGCATGGACAACGGCGACGGCATCCGCTTCGACCCCATGGAAGGCAAGGAAGATACCATCCAGCTGTTCCGGCTCCTGTTGGAGACGGCGAAAAGCGCGGGCATCCCGGTCAGCTGGGAGGCGTGATGGCCGGAAGAAAATACATCATCGGCGTGTATATCACGGACGGCGAGAACGCCGACACGATGGCGACGCTCGACATCGGCGGCCAGCCATGGCGTGCGGCCATCAACAGCCGCGACTACCGGCCGGAAGCACGACATGAGCTGGCGCTCGCCTTGCGGCTTCTGGCCGACAGGCTCGATGACTTCAAGGATGAGGGGGATTGATGGCCGATTACTCGTCGTGGCTGGAAACGGTGTCCGAGGCGGTGCGGCCGGGTGAAAGGACGGCCATCATCCTCGCCGTGCTGTCCGTGTTCTGCTTCGCCGGCATGGTCATCGCATTCGTGGGCGGCATCGCCTTCATGGGGCCGTCCGAGGAATTCGTGAAAGCCAACGTCCGGATCACGGCCGTGATGGCCTTGGGGTTCGTCGCGTCCGTCATCGCGTTGCTGTTCGCGACGGCATCCGGACCCAATGGCGTGGAACCGTTCGCAACGCATGCCGAGAACATGTACGGCATCGAACATCTGCGCTGCGATGGAGCGGATTGCCCGGCATACGACCTGCCCGCGGACAACACCCCCGCACGCTGGCTGAAGGACGGCCGGCTCGAACAGGGGCGCTTCATCATTGACGGGCACAGGGTCGGGTTGGCCGGCCCCGACGGGGAACTATTGAAGGAGGCGGAACGGTGAGCGGGTTCTGGATCGGATACATCCTCGGCCTCGTCACGCTGCCGGCCGTCGCGGCGCTCGTGTTCCTCGGGCTCGTGGCGTCCGCACTGTTTCCGGCGTCGTACGGATGGGAGTGCTATTGCTGCGGCGAGGCCGTCATCGCGGAACGGGACAGCCATCCGGTGCCGGGTCTCATCGCATGGGCGAGATTCCGGGCGCACCGGCTGACCAAACGGCATCGTATCAACCACAAGGCTTGGGTGGAGGCCGGCAGACCGTACATCGACTGGAAGCCGGTGGCGTGATGGATGCTTGGTATTCGGATGGGGAACTGACCCTTATCCACGATGACGCATTCCACGCCCTGCAATGCATGTCGGCTTCGAGCGTGGACTGTACGGTTACAAGCCCGCCCTACTGGGGGTTGAGGGATTACGGGAATTCGCGCCAGATCGGGCTCGAACCGTCCGCAGACGAGTATTTAGAGAGGCTGGAGAGCGTGTTCGCGGAGCTGTTGCGTGTGACCCGTGACAGCGGCACCCTATGGCTGAACATCGCCGACCGGCACAAGAACGGGAGACTATTGAATCTGCCGTACCGTTTGGCGGAACGATTGGAATCACATGGCTGGATTCCGGTGAACGATGTGATCTGGCGGAAGACGAATCCGATGCCGCAAAGCGTGCGCCGACGCCTGTCCACGACCTACGAGCATATCCTCGTGTTCGCCAAGAGCCGGCGGTATCTGTTCGACCTGAATGCGATCCGCGTTCCGGCCGTCACCCCGCCGGATGCTGCGGCAATGTCGTTCGACCGGAAGACCCACGAACAACTGCTGCCCGGCCAGCATGCCGTCCAGCATCGCCGGCGTACAGACAATTCCGCCGACGGGTTGAAGAACCCGGGCGACGTATGGGACATGGCGGTCGCCAACTCCACGAACATCCACTTCGCCACGTTCCCATTGGAATTGGCGCGCCGCTGCGTGACGGCCGGGGCACCCGAAGACGGGCACGTATTGGACCCGTTCAACGGCTCCGGCACCACCGGGCTGGCCGCATTCGAGCATGGTTGCCGGTACACGGGCATCGATTTGAACGAGGATTATCTGGAGTTGTCGAAACGGCGTCTCGCCCAACGTAGCCTGTTCGGAATCGAGGCAACGGCATGAACCCTGCCCCGAACGACTGGGAGCACATGGGCCGCCCCGACATCACGGCGGCTTTAGGCCGCATGCTTGTCAAGGACGTGTTTCATTACCCGGATCCGCGCATCTACTGGGCGAATGAGGTGACGTACGACTACACGCTCGCGTACCCGATCCGCGTGGACTTCATGCGGTTCAAGCCACGCAACACGCTTCCGTCCGGTTTGGAGCAAAGCGAGTTCCTGGCGTATGAGGTGAAAAGCTGCAAGCAGGATTTCGAGTCCGGACATGGGCTGAGCTTCATCGCCGATCTGAATTACGTGGTCGTGCCGCCGTCCCTTGTGGATTACGCGAGGTCGAGCCCGGCCGGCGCATGCGGTGTCGGCATCTACACTCCCGTTGCCGGATACGGGCGTGGTGAAAACCTGAAATGCGTGAAGCCGTCGCGCCGGTTCCCGCGCGAACGTCCCGCATTGGAACTGCTGCTCGGCTTGACCCGGAGTCTGGGCCGCGAGCACATCAAGGGATTGAAGGATTCGATGGACGTGGAGCCCGCCATGGAGCAGCAGGAGCTGGGAATATGAGCAAAACCAAGAAACCAACGCCGTACGACCCGAAACTCGTCGCCGCCCAATGCGACCCGTCGGCCCTGCGACTCGGCTGTGCGGCCGGATGCTGGAAGGGCGAGAACTTCGACATGTGCGGCAAACCACCTGTGGTGATTCGCCGCTGGACTCGCGACGACGGGTACGACGATTGCGAGCTCCTGCCCGAGGAGGGCGTGTACGGACCCGCGTGCAAGCTACATGCCAACCATGATGTCGTCCCGTTGTCGGAGGTGTTGAAGGCCGTGGCCGATGCCGGCTGCTGGAAGCGTGACCCATCGCTGATACCACCGCTGCCGGGCATATTGCCATATGATCCGATGCGGATTTTCGCCTTATGCGACCCGACATTGCTTCGGCTTGGCTGCACGACCGGCGTATCCCGCGACGGGGACTACGAATCCTGCGGCAAACCCGTGGTCGCGATCCGCCGTTGGATGCGCTCGGACGGCCCCGACTGCGAGGACATGTCTTCGCCCGGCTGGTACGGGCCCGTATGCAAGACGCACGCCAACCATGATGTCGTGCCATTGGCCGTCATATTGGACGTGATGACGGGAGGCAGGCGATGATAAGCACATACGACTGGTTCATCGCCCGATGCAAGGCGGTCATCAACCATTACAGGCCGCCCGAACCGCCGATGCGCGTCCGCCTGCACGAGGCGGGTCATGCGGTCGCCGGCCACCGGTTCGGATACGTGCAGCAGGGCATCATGCTGCGCGAGGACGATACCGGAGAGACCAGCCAGCAGTACGCCACCGGTATGGACGATGACATGTCCGTCCAATTGCAGACGGGGATAATCATCTCCATGACCGGATTCGCCGTGACCCTGGAATATCCGGAATACAAAACCGACGCGCTCCGCATCGGCGGCGACGTGCAAATGGAGCTGGCGAACGCGGCGATTATCCACCGAATCGACCCGGCGATGGGCTCCGCCGACGAGATCATGGACACGCTATGGGTCAGGGCGCGCCTCGTCGCAAGGAACAACAAGCCCCTGATTCAGGCGGTCGCCGCAAGGCTCGACCATTACGGTTTCTGGACCGGTGAGGAAATCCAGCGAATCATCGACGACTGCGAAAAGGAGCTGGACCGATGAGCGGTCCGGAATGGCCCGCCGACCTGACCGATTTCCGGCTGCCGCCCGCATGGGACGGGCGGCCCGTCGACTGGCATGGCTGGCATCCACCCATCGAAGCCCGCGCCCTGTTCCTCTGCGAGAACAAAGGGCTGCTGCGTGATTCGCAACCGTGTTCCGGATGCGGGCACCCGTTCCAGCCATGGTGGGCGCAGGGATTGACGGCCGACGGACGCACCTCCATCACCATCGAACGCTGCGGGTTCTGCAACACGACCATCGCGCTCGAGACCGGGCCGGACGGGACAGGCGAATGGACGCTGGATGATGGCGACTACGGGCCGGAAGACGGTTTCGACAATAAGGAAGAAAACCGATGATGTTCGGATTGTCCGGGGAAGAAGGAAAGGCGACAAAAGGGGGAGTCATGAGTCTGGAAACCGTGCGCCGTCTCGCGTGGATGGCGATCATCCTGTTCATCGCAGCGATAATATTCGCATTCAACCGCGGGCCGATTCTCGCGTGGCTGGCCGCGAACCATACGCCGCTGCTCGTCGGAATCCTTCAGGCGCCGTTGTGGGCCATCGCGTTCCTGCTCGTCGTCCTCGGATTGCAATGCTAGGTGGACATCGTGGATAATGACGGGACGCCGTTCGCCATCATCCTGCACGCGCTCGGCATCATGCTGTGCATCGGATGGTGGGCCGTCATTGTCGCACTGTCTCTCCGCCAGCGGGCCGACATCGGCGTGTGCGGCCTGACGGGCGGCTTCATTCTCGCCTGCCTGTTCGCATGGATCATGGACCGGCGCCAAAAGGCGGGCAGGGAGGCGTTCCCCGGACTGCGCGACCAGATCGCGGCTTTCGTGCTCGACCATGTCGCGTCGGATGAATGCCGGGCGGATCGCAGGGAGGATTGACGGCCGTCTAGCCGCGCCGGTTGTAGTCGGCGCACAGATCGTTCATGGCGTGCAACAGCTTGTACATGTAGACGAACGGGCCGATGATGATGAACGCGCCGAGGATGTTCCATAGCCAGAACGTGCCTGCGGTCATGGTGACGGGCAGTCGGCGGGCGGCCTGCTCCACGCCGATGCGGGCGCTCAGCCGATGTCCTCAGACGAACCAGCCGATGCCGAACGTGATCCAGCCGACGAGGAAGAACATGAGCAGGTAGTGCATGGTGCGTTTGCCGTCCCGCTTCGTGCAGATCAGGTTCACCGTATCGGTGATTTCGCTCATCTGCCACAGGTCGTAGATGCCGAACGTGATCAGGCCGAGCAGAATGTATTTGGCAAGCCCGCGCCGTGTGTTCAGGCTCGCATGCCGGGCGGGCTCGGCCGCCGGCGTCGATGCCGGTGCGGGTGTGGACGTGACGTTGATGTTGAGGTCGCTCATTGGTTTCTCTGCCTTTCGATTCTCCGTGTTTCCGCGCCCGTATCGGACGCGCCCGGTTCTATTGCCGATCCGGGCGAGACACCGCCAGCGCGGAATTCGCCAAGGCCAACGACGGGTATCCCGTGACCGTACTGCGCAACAACGAGCCCGTGTACTTCATCATCAGCCAGCACGACTTCCGGCATTACCGCGATCTGGAGGACGATGTGCGCGAACTGCACGACTGAATACGATTACAGCAAAAAGAAGAAACGCTAATTCATCTCCCGTCTACGCTCCTCTAAGGGGGCGGGAGAATCCTCAGCGTGACGAGTTAAAAAACGGGTTCGGAATTGCATATGGAACAAGAATTGCATGGGCCCTCCGGATTTGCATGGGTCGGGTGACGCATACCGGTTCCCATGGTTGTTTCGAGACGCGATATGGGGGAGAGGCTGCTGTCCAGGCTTCTCCTGTCGGGCGGCTACGGGCCGGGCAGCATGCCGGTCAGGGTGGTCGGCTGGGATGACGCGAGCCTGAACGGCCGGCCGGTGACGGTCGTCTACTACGAGACGCGGGATGGGGGCGGCAACGTGCGCACCTATCCGGGCGACAGCCGTCGGCTCGTCTACGGGGATGCGCGTCCGCGCGCGCTCATGATCGGCGCGCGCCTGCATGGCGGGAACGCATATGTGGAGCCATGAGTCTTATGCAATGGGATGACGGCCGCATCCGTCTGATGCCGGGGGATTGCCGCCGACTCATCGCCTCCTTACCGGACAACAGCGTGGATTCCGTCGTCACCGACCCGCCGTACGAGATCGGTTTCATGAACCGGGGATTCGACCGGACCGGCATCGCGTTCGACGTGGATCTGTGGCGCGGCATCCTGCGCGTTCTGAAACCGGGAGGCCACGTGGCCGCGTTCGCCGCGAGCCGCACGTATCATCGGCTCGCCTGCGCGATCGAGGATGCGGGCTTCGAGATTCGCGACCAGATCGACTGGGTGTACGCGTCCGGCATGCCGCACGGGTCGGATGCGAGCCTGCTCGTGGACAGGGAGCTGGGAGCGAAACGGACCAAGGTAGTCGGGCATGGTTCCGCAGGCGTCGAATATTCGGACGTGAAAGGCTGGGGAAGCAGCACGGCGAACGGCGGGAAGGCGAAATCCGAATGGGATGTGCTCGCGCCCGCCACCGAACAGGCGGAGCAATGGTCCGGCTGGTACAGCCAGTTGAAACCCGCGCACGAACCCATCTGTCTGGCCCGCAAGCCCCTGGACGGGAATCTCGCCCACAACCTGCTCGGACACGGGACCGGCGCACTGCATATCGACGCATGCCGGGTGCCGTTCCGCAATGCAGCGGACGAGCTGGAGTCGAAGAACAAGAACCGGCACGCCGACTTTGGTTCCGGGCCGCGGGACAACCACGTGTACGGCGCGGACAAAGCGGATCGCACCGACTACACGGCTGAAGCCCGTTTCACGCCGAACATGCTGTTTGACCAGACCATGGCGGAAGAACTCGATTCCCAGTCCGGCGTCACCGTCAGCCGCAAGGGCAAACCACGCGCGAGCGCGAAACCCGGTGACGGCTGGGGCATGACCCGGACGGGCGCCGAATATGACGATATGGGCGGCGCGAGCCGATTCTACCCGGTGTTCCGGTACTGTCCGAAGGCCGGGCCGGGGGAGCGGCCGGCCGTGGACGGGATCCTCCATCCGACGGTCAAACCGTTGGAGCTCATGCGATGGCTGGTGCGCCTCGTCACCCCGCGGGACGGTCTCGTATTGGAGCCGTTCGCCGGTTCCGGAACCACGTTGGAGGCGTGCCGGATCGAGAACGCGCGGTGCGTGGCGGCGGAGCTCGACCCCGACTACGTGCGGCTTGTCGCCCGCCGGATGGAAAGGCCGGCGAACCCGGTCCTGTTCTGACCTCGCCCCCCCGGAGGCGCATGCGCATGGCATCCGAAGGGCGTCGCGGTGTCCGCGGGCGACGGGCCCCATGGACACCGCGACGGCCGAATAGGGAAGTCCTCCTCAGCTCCCGATGAGACGTTCCACGCCGTCGATCGCGCCGGCGAGCGCCTTCGTGTCCACGTGCGTGTACACGGCGTCCGTGGTCGCGATGTCGGAGTGTCCGATGAGGGATTTGCGTACCAGGTCGGGGACCCCGTTCATGGCGAGGATCGTCGCGTTCGTGTGGCGTGCGGAGTGGATGCGCACCCGGGGGAGCCCCGCCCCGTCCAATGCCCGGATCCATGCGTTGCGGACCGCGTCCCTGCTGAACGGCCTGTTCCGTTTCGACCGGAACACGGGCGTGTCGTCGGGCACGTCCACGGTCGTCATGTACGCCTTGAGTTCCATGGCGAGGTCGTGGGGCAGGGGGATGAGGCGCCGGCCCCTGCGCGTCTTCGGACGGGTCAGCCACAGTCGGCCTTCGAGATGGCGGGCCCGGTAGCCGGGCGGTATGACCACGTCCTTCTCGAATTCCTTCAACTGCCATTCGACGTTCAGGCAGGCGACGCCGTCCCTTTCGACGAGCTCGCGGCGGCTGATGGCGAGCATTTCGCCGAGCCGCATGCCGGTGACGAACAGGAGCCGCCACATGAGCCTCCATTTCCGGTCGGGTTCCGTGCGGATGAGCCTCGCGGCCTCGACGGGGGAGAGCATGGGGAGCTCCTCGGCCTCCGTCTCCACCCGGTCGGCCATCCTGACCGGGTTGTGGTCGACGATCCCCTCGGCCATCGCGTCGTCGAACGCGGTGCGGAGGATGCTGAGCGTCACGTCGGCGGTCTTCGACGAGCGCGGCCCCGTTCCGGTTTCCGGGTCGCCGGCGAGGATCCGGTTCTCGATGCGGCGTATGTGGCTGGGGCGGATCATGTCGAGGCGGATCGCGCCGATGAGGGGCCGGATGTCGATGCGGATCCTTGTCCGGTAGCTTCTCGTCGTGTTCGGGGCGCGCCGGGGTTCGATCGCGTCCGTCACCCATTGGTCGAGCCATTCGCCGACCGTGGGTACGTCCTTGGGGTCCGTCCGGCCGGCCTCGATGTCCCTGGCCCTGGCTTTGGCCCGGTCCAGCGCCTGGGTGCGGGTGCGTCCCACGGCGCTGACCCGTCGCCGTGATCCGTCGGCCGGGTCGGGCGTGATCGTCAGGTACGCCCTGTACCGTCCGTCCTTCATCCGGGTGATGCCGCCCGTGCCTTTCTCGCGTCTGCTTCCCGCCGTCATGACCGGCCTTCCTTTCCCGTGGGATCGTTTTCCTGTTCCTTCGGGTCCGGGTATGCGATACGGGCCGGGAAACGGATAGGCGCATCGTGCGCCTATCGCAGCCGAAAATGGCCGAAAATAGCCGTTTCCTGTTTTCCTATGGTGTGCGCCGTCATCATGCCGGAACCGTTGGAACCACGCCGTTTCCCCGGCATTCCGCCAATCCGCGACACACCCTCTCGCACTGTAAGCCGATAATGTACGTTATGTCAGATTAGTTATCCTTGACGAGGATTCAGTCGCCTGTATCAACTAGTCCACGCATACCAGGCCGACAGCCAAAGGAGCACCGGAGCGACCACCGCAATTGCAAGAATCGCCGTGCCTTTCAGCCAATCCTTGTCATTTCGTTTCCAGTGGAATGCTCGCCAAATGAACCATATCAGCATGGGAATCTCATACAGCGACAGCAACGGCAAACCGATGAAAACCAGGTCGAAGCCCACGGCGCAGGCTTCATCGCATCCCATCATGAAGAAGTCCTCGCCGTTGTGTTTCAGTGCGTTTGGAAATAACGGTTTACGGCTTCTTCGATCTGCTCGGGCTTCTCGATGATCTCGTAAACGCCGTGTTCTTCCATCTCGCCGGCCGGGGCGTAACCCCAACGGCAGCCGATGGTGTCCAGCCCGCAGGCGTGTGCGCCATCGATGTCGGTGTAGCGATCGCCGATCATCACGGCCTTATCCCCTGCCGAAGCATCAAAACCGATTTTGTCAAAGCAATAACGGATGACCTGATCCTTATCCAAGCGAGAGTTGTCCTTGGAAGCGCCATAAATGCCATCCAGCAATTCGGTCAGATGGAAATGCTCACAGATCGGAACGCATTGGTACTCGGGCTTGCAGCTGGCCAACGCCAGATAATAGCCGTCGGCACGCAGCTTGAGCAGCTGTTCGCGGATACCGGGAAACACGACGTTCACCAAGCGGCCGGGAACTTTGTTGCCGGGCTCGTTCGGATCATCGAACACGGCGCGATCCGCATAGTAGCTACGGTAGATGATGACCGCCCGGTCAAGCTCCTCCTCCGGCACATGGTTGCGTCGCAGCGATTCGATGATGGCCGGACCAATGAAACGATGCAGCTCGGCATCGTCGGGAACCGGGCGACCCAATTCCTCGAACGTCTTGATGACGGATGCGATGATGCCGCCGTCGGACTTGGTAAGCGTGCCGTCGAGGTCCAGCAGGACCACGTTCCTCGGATGCTGTGCCATATGAGGTCCACTCCCCTGTTTCACTATGGTGTTCATGTTCGCAAGATTGCTTCAGCAATGATTATGCCCAGTCGGTTTGACTGGGCATCAAGTTCACGTGTTGTTGGCTCACTCGTAATCGGGAATCCAACCGTCGCGGTGCATCTGCAGACGCTTCTCGAGCAGCGTGGCGAGCTCCTCCTCGCTACGACGCTCCAGCAGCATGTCCCAGTGCGTACGGGTCGGCTTGGTGATCTCATCGGCCTCACGGTCGTCATCGCCTTCGCGATGGGCCACGGAACCGCAGCGGCACTCCCACTCGTCAGGAATCTCGGCACCTTCCGCAAACGGCAGAATAGTGCGGTGACCCTTAGGGCACACATACGCCACATCGTTTCGCGCGGCGAAATCCACGTTGTCATCGGACTCCAGCGATTTCGCGCCGATGCTCATGCCCCTGAGGCTACGTTCTGCCATATTGGCATCCTCCTTGAAAAATCTTCGACCGTACTAATTTACGCAACAGTTCGGACTTGGCCTCTATTCCGCTGTTCGCTAGTGACTGACCGGTGTAGACGGTCAAGCAAAGGTTAATCGACGCCGGAATAGGCCACGACTCCACGGTTCACACGATCAGCCGCTTCATGGGCGATATCCGCCAACCGTTCTCCCCCATCGAACGGCAATGGCTGCGCCACGGCGATTTGCTGCAGTACGTCGGCCAGTCGTTTGGCGGTGCGCACAAAGTCGCCGCCGGTCATGTCCGTGCCGTACAGGCATGCACCCAGCGAACCGCCGTCGGCCCATTCGTACATGATGTCGACGATGCCGAAGTCCGGCTGGTGCATTTCTTCCAGGCTGTGATCCTCGCACAGGATGTTGATATCCGCGCAGATGCCTTGCAGTTTGGACGATGCGATGGCGATAGGGCCGGAAATGCCGCCCGGATAATAATGCCGTGGTTCGCCGTCCGAGCCACGCCTGGCCTCGTACACCAGCGAGGAAAGTACCGCGGCCAGCCCGTTGGCATCGAGCTTGTCGAAAGTGCCGGCAAGCAGCGCCTCGCAGAGTTCCAGATCATGCTCGCTGTAAATACGGCGCAACAGCAGGCCTTTTTCGGTCAGGGTCACGTCGATACGGCCGTTGCCGTCATCATGCCGCTCCAGATAGCCGAGCTGGGTAAGGATGTCGCAGATACGGTCGAACTGACGGGCCACAGAGCCGGTACGCGAGTCATAACGATACTTCACCCGATTGAGTTCCCGGGTCTCACGGGCCCAGCGGTGCCCCCATTTGAGGTGCTGCTGGAGGTCGGGGCAATTGCGGCATGGATGCTCGTGCTCGGCCTTGCGCAGCTTCTGGATGCGCTTGTCGAGGTCCTGGAAAGCGCGAGATCTGTCCTGATCGGTCAGGAACACCTCGTGCTTGAGTTTGCGGCGGCCATCCTTCTCGATGTCGCTGAGCTCCATACGCAACGTCATGAACTGCTTGAAATCGCCATGATTGCAGGCGAACGCCTGTTCGTATCCGGCCAATGCATTGGTGAGCGTGTTGATCTGCGATTCCAACTGCCAGGCGGATTCATTGGCTTCCCATTGGGCAAAAGACTGATCCAAGGTGATTCGCGCGGTCCCATAGTCGCTGGAATTAAGCAGATTCACCGCCATATTGAACGTCGGACGGAAGCTGGAATGCAACGGATACACACGCTTGGAAGACAATGCCGCGGCCGTGGCGGGCACGAATCCATGATGGTCGACCACGATGGCATGGCCGATGGTGTCGATGCCGCGTCGGCCGGCACGTCCGGTCAGCTGTGTGAACTCGCCGGGAGTCAAACCCACATGACCGGTGCCGTCGAACTTCTCCAGCTTCTCAACCACCACGCAGCGTGCCGGCATATTGATGCCCAGCGCCAGCGTTTCCGTGGCGAACACCATTTTGACAAGGCCCTCTTCAAACAGGCGCTCGACAATTTGGCGGAACAGGGCGATCATGCCGGCATGATGTGAGGCGAATCCTTCTTCCAAAGCGAATCGGAACTTGGAGAACTGCAACGCCTTCAGATCCTCTTGGGTGAGCTGACCTTCCACCATCTCGTCCACGATGCGGCGAATCCTGGTCACTTCCTCATCGGTGGTCAGTTCCAGTCCGGCATTGATGCACTGCTCGACCGCCTGATCACAGCCGTTGCGCGAGAAGATGAAGTAGATGCCGGGTAGCATGCCCAGAAAGTTCAGCTCGTCGACCACGGCCCAACGGCGAGGCGTGTGTCGCTCCGGGCGTGGTACGCGATCCTTGTGCCCTTTTCCGCCCTTGCCTTTGAATCCCCTGCGCTTGTCGGGCCGTTCCTCACCACGGCGGCGTGCCGCCTTGCGGTCCAGTTGGTCGAGTCGGTTGATCAACTCGGCGTTGAGCTTCGTGGTCTGGTTGCCGTTGCCGTCCCTGCGATACAGATCCAGCACCTCCGGCTCGGTTTGTTCATCCGCCTGCACAATGACGTGCTGTTCAAGCGGCACCGGGCGATGCTCGCTGATGACCAGCTTGGTCTCGCCGCGCACAGATGCGATCCAGTTGGAGAAATCCTCCACATTGGACACCGTGGCAGACAGTCCCACGATTTTCACCGTCTTGGGCAGGTGAATGATGACCTCTTCCCAAACCGGACCGCGGAAGCGGTCGGCAAGGTAATGCACCTCGTCCAGAATCACATACCGCAGTGCGGTGAGCGTGGTGGAATGCTCGTAGAGCATATTGCGCAGTACCTCGGTGGTCATCACCACGATGTCCGCCTCGGAATTGATCGAGGTGTCACCGGTGAGCAGGCCTACCTTATCCGGGCCGTATACGTCTACCAGATCATGGTATTTCTGATTGCTGAGAGCCTTGATAGGAGTGGTATAAAACGCTTTGACGTTGCGTTCCTGAGCCAGATAGATGGCAAAATCGGCTACCACGGTTTTGCCTGCGCCGGTCGGTGCGGCGACCAGCACATTGCTGCCGGCCTCCAATGCGTCGTTGGCTTCGGTCTGGAAATCGTCAAGATCGAACGGCAGTGTAGCGGCAAAACGAGCCGCGACCGATGCCCTGTGTTTATTGGCTTTCTGGAATGATGCGTATCGCTGGGCAGGACTAAGCGTTCGGGAAGAATCGCCTTCCTGATGGTGAGGGTGACGTGCCATGATGCTTTCCGACTAGTCGTCTACTTGTTGAACTGCTTCCACCTGTTCCAAGCCGCGATATGGCGTTCGCGAGTGACGTTCTTGCGCTGTATCACTTCTGCATGGGCGTCGACATAGCGTTCCTGCGCCACATTCAGCGGCTGCGTGAACAGCGGCGGTTCGCTCTCCTCTGTGGAACCGCCGGGCTCCCCCATTTTGGAGACGCGCTCGCCAAGTCTGCCGCCAATCTCCGCGATATCCTGCACGGCATGGAATCCATGTAGTCCCGCGTATACTAGTCCGGCCGCGATCATGGCCAACATGAACAGAACCAGAATCGGCCATATCCACCAAGGCATGACGTCTGCTCCTTACTTGTTTTCGCTGATGCTGAGCTCTCGCTCGGCACGGGCGATAATCATCGTGCGCAGCGTTTCGGGGGCGACTGCGGTGATGTGGCGCGCATGGGCGATACAGAATGCCACGAACCAGGAATCGGAGGACACAGTCAGATGCACCTTCTCCCCCGCACCGCACTGCTCCACAGTGGCACCGGAAAGGGTCTTGATGAACGGCAACTCACGCTGATCGGTGATGAACACCGCTTCGGTGCCGTTGTCAAAGCTCCACTTGCGCAGCTCGCTGACCGGCATGTTCGGTACGTCAATTTTCTTGGTCGGCTTGACCAGTTCGGCCTTTTCGATGCGTGCTAGACGCAGCACCTGCCAGGTGCGGGGTTTGCCGTTGGCCTTGTCGATGGTCTTGTCTTTGGAGACGTAGGCCTTCTTGTCCTTGGGCGCCGCGGAACCGACATCGGTGTAGACAGCCGCGTAATAGACACCCTCGTCGATGAAAATCTTGGAGGGAGCCACCAGCTTGCGGCGGGTGCGTCCGGTGCTGTCGGTGTATTCCATATCCAGCAGCGAGTCGGTGTTGATAGCGCGCTTGACCACGGAGAAACTGCGCGGTTCAAGCTCATAACCGGTAAGGCTCAGCCACGGGGTCTGGCCGGGGCTCACATGCTGACGCAGACGCTCGTAAAGGTCTTCGGCCTGGGTGCGCTGCTTGTCGGGCAGCAGCGGGGAATGTGCCAGATAGCTCACCGATGCGGTGAGCATGCTCAGGTACTGCGGTGAGATACCGGCAAGACGCTCAAGACCCAGCGAGTTGGTGGCGGACACGATGCCTTCGGCATCCAACAGTGGCCAGTCGATGTCGAAGAACTGGCTGCCGGCCATCTCCCCATCATCGGACACCGTGGTCAGTGTGTTGATGTCCTTATGAATGATGTTGACGAACTTCTTGAGTTCATCGTCGTTCTTCGGCTTGCCGATAAAGCGTTCGGCCAGTTCCCCCATGGAGAACTCTTCGCCAAGATGGGCGGACAGGAACAGCATCAGACGCAGTCGACGGTCGACCTCGCTGCCGGTCTGGAATGCGGAACCGTTTTTCTTGTTCTGGGCCTTGATGGATTCGGGGTCACCCGGTTCGCTGATGTCACGGCTGATTGCGGGAGAGACCACCGAAGCGCTGACTGGGCTTGCGGACTCGTCGGCAAGCGTGAACTGACTGGCTGCGTGCAGACGACGATGATAGGCATCCACGGCTTCCTGCGGGCTGACGATGGTGGCACCTGGGTGTTCGAGTACGAACATGGCCAGATCATCGGAATCGGTGTATGCCACGTTCAGGTGTTCGCCGTCCACATCGATGGTCGCAGCGAATCGACGCGAATCGATGACCTTGACCAAGGTGTCCGGAATATGCTGGGTGCCGAGGCCTGGGGCGATGGAATCGAGACCAAGACCCGGAATCGGGGTCTGAGGCACGCGAGGTGTGGTGCGTGAAGTACGTGCCGCAACCTGAGTCTGATCGGGCTCGGAGGAGATAGACATGGAACGGGCCAGATAGTTGGCGGCGGCCAATACCGGCATATCTTCGGCTTCGAACATCAGACGGATGCGGGGTTCATCGCCCAATTGCAGGCGGTACGAGGCGAAATCCTGACCTTCGGACTTGGAGGAATATTCAGGCTGGCGCGATTCGATGGCAATGCCCATGGCGGCGAGCTTGGCGCGATCGCGTTGGAATTGCTTGGCGAATGCCGCCTTAGCTGCCTGATCGGCCAGCTCCCCATAGGAATCGGCGTAAGCCTTGACTCGCTGTGCGATTTGGCGGGAAGTAAGCCATTGCGGGAATGCGGATGAGAGTACGGCCAGTACATCCAGCTCGTGCTTGCCCCATTTGTCGGAAAAACGACGACGTCCGCTTGTGCCCTCTGCCATTAGTCCTCACGTGTAGTTACTGTTTCGTTATAAGTGTGCATGAGTTTGTCTCATACCCTCTCCATCTTAGAGGCTTTTTCCGCGACTGCACACCATTTCACGAAAATAACGTCGTTTTTCTTCCATGATGCTTGCTGAAATCAGACCCAATCGTCCGGTTCAATGCCTTGCGGGCCTACGTATGCGCCATTCGGCACGTAGCTCGGCTCGCCCTGATCGTCGAGTTTGGCATCAGCGAACATGGTCACATCACGGCCGAACGTCCAGTCGCCTTGGATGGTTACCGAGCTGGCTGCGGCCAATGATGGCACGGCGTATGGGAAGCGTTCGTCGAAGTCATGGATGTTCTTGTAATAGCGCGGATCAAGTTCCACATTCGGGAAGACGTAGTTGCCGTCTTCCATCTCGTAGTTGTCCGTCAGATGGAAGCGATCGGAACGCATGATGAACAGATCGTTGGTGGTCTTCACCGGAAGAAAGCGCATACGATCCACCTGCACGCAGATGGCACCATTGAACAGGCCGATGGCCGCGCCCATCGCGGTTTCGAGCTGAATGACCTGCTCGGTATCCGGGTTGGTGGGATTAACGGTCTTCTTGTTGCGAATCACCGGCAACGGCAGCACTCCATTGTATTCGGCGAGCTTGGCCTTGAGCGCGTCAATGCGAATCCAGATGGAGTTCGTATTGAAGTACGGGTGCTTCTTGATGTCCTGAGCCGCTGCCTTATCGTCAGGATGCACCTGGCTCATCTCGCGCAGCATCAGTCGACCGGTGGACTTGTCCCGCACGATGTGGCCGCCCTTGCGGTCGGCCTTGGTGCGGGTGGCGACCTCCGCCATGAACGGTGCGCCGGTGTTCTCGAAATGCTGGGCCAGCGTGCGGGAGGGGCGAGCACCGAGATTATCGGAATTGGAGATGAAGAGATACTTGAAGCCGTGCTCCTCGAGCACGTCGAGCAGACCGGACTCCCAAATAGTGGAGAACAGGTCGCCGTGTCCCGGAGGGCACCATTCCAGATCTGGGCTTTCCGGGAAGCTGACGGGCTCGCCGGTGGCGGCGACCAGCTTTGGCTCCTGATGCTGGATGATTTCCATCGGGATTTCGTGCTGCGTGAACTTGCGGTTGCGCTTGAGCACCTTCACGGTGTCAGCCGAAGTGCGGAAGGAGTTCATGAAGGTCAGCGGCAGCTCGACGTTCAGACGGGTACGGGCGGTCAGCACCTGACCGATGATGATGTCGATGAAGCGCATTTGCCTGGCCTTGTGGCGGCGCACAGGCAGCAGGGACTTGGCGCATTCCAGACCCATGGAGGTGCCAAGACCGCCGTTAAGCTTGAGGAACGCGGTTTTTGCAAACGCGTCCACGGCCTTGTCGTGATTGATGGTCTCGTAAACATCGTGGAAGCTGGGAACCTGCTCAAGCGGCTCCACATCGTCCTCTCGGATCCAGTTTGATGCCTCTTCGTGCTGCCATACGCTATAGAGATGATGGAATTGATTGATGGCGGTTTCGCTCATGCCTTTCTCGCGCATCTTGGCGGCGGAATGTGAGAAAACCTCTTCGATGTGGGCTTCCGCGGTGTTCTCGGCGGTGGCATCATCGTTTACGCTGAGCTGGGCTTCATTGTTCAGTTCGGTCAATTCAGGTCCCTTTCGTCATATTCCAAGGAACAAGTGTAACCCCGTATGGCTCAGGACAGTACACAAGGTGCGTGTTCACCAGTGAATAATCCGTGAATTAGGCGGCTTTCTGGGCTTGCAGAATGGTATCGATCACGGTGGCGACGCCCCTATCGTTGTTGCTCGGTGCCAGCCAGTCGGCATGCGCGTGCATGTGCTCTTCGGCATTGGCCACTACGCAGCCGTGACCGGCCGCCTCAAGCATCTGAATATCGTTGTAGGTATCGCCGAGCGCGCAGGAATCCGCGATATCCACGCCTAGGTATTCGCACAGGCGAGCAAGCGCCGAGCCCTTATCCACACCGGGATTCATCATGTCGATCCACATTTTGCCGGCGTTCGTTACCGTGTAACGGTCTGACCACGCATCGCGATAGGTCTCGCGGTAGACCTCTTCGGAATTGTTATCAGGGAAGAACACCGTGTATTTGTTTACATCGCGGTCAAGTTCGGTGAGGTCGTCCATGTAGACGATTTTCTTGTAGAACGTACGGAAGTAATCATCGTAGCGTTCGTCGCATGAGCGGATATAGCAGGCTTCGATGCCGCAGACGGTTGGGCATCCGCGTCCGTCGGCCAGCGTGTAACGAATCATTTCCTGGTACTGTTCAACGGGAATGAGGCTCTCATAGATGAGCTTGCCGCGGCAGTAGATAGCCGCGCCATTGTCCGACATCAGCGCCATCTGGTTCTGGATTTCCGGGAACATCTCGGCCAATGTGTAGTTCGGGCGGCCGCTTGCCGCACAGAACGTAATGCCTGCCGCATCGAGCTTGCGGATGAGATCATCCATGTGGGGTGGCATGGAGCCGTCGTCAGCCAACAACGTGCAGTCCATATCACTGGCAATGACCCTGATTTGGCCCAGATCCTTGTCCTCGGTGAAATTTGCCAACATCGCGTACTCCTTGTCAGAGAAAAGGAAAAGTCCGGAATCACTAAGATTCCGGACTTAGAAAGTCGGGCCGGCGGGATTTGAACCCGCGACCCCTTGACCCCCAGTCAAGTGCGCTACCAAACTGCGCTACGGCCCGATGGTGCAAAAGCACCGAGTAGACAATTTACCACATGGATACGATTTGGCAAATCATCGTACGTCTTGCGTGTCCTGCGGTGCTGCGCCCATGGGTTAACGGAGACAACACCGCAAGGGATAACCACTACTTGCGCTTCTTCTTCTCTCGAATATTCACCGAGATCTGAATCGGAGTGCCTTCAAAGCCGAACTCCTCGCGCAGCTGACGCTCGATGTAACGGCGGTAACCGTGCTCAAGGAAGCCGGTGGCAAAGATCACGAAGCGCGGCGGGCGCGTGGACGCCTGCGTGGCGAACAGGATGCGCGGCTGCTTGCCGCCACGCAGCGGGTGCGGGTGGGCGGCTTGAATCCTGCCGAGGAACGCGTTGAGCTTGCCGGTGGGAATACGCTGATCCCAGGATTCCAAAGCAGTGTTCATCGCGCGAGCCAGACGGTTGGTGTGCCAACCGGTCTTGGCGGACAAGTTCACACGCTCGGCCCACATCACGCGGTCGAATTCGGTGTTCCACAGACGTTCCAGACGCTGTTTGTCGAACTCATCCATCGCATCCCACTTGTTGAACACGAGCACGATGGCACGGCCAGCGTCCACGGCGGTGGACATGACCTTCAAATCCTGATCGGAGATGGGTTGCGAGGCGTCGAACAGAATCAATGCCAGTTCGGAACGCTCGATGGCGGCCTGCGTGCGCAGGGACGAATAGTATTCCGCGCCGGTGAGCTTGTGCTGGCGACGCTTGATACCAGCGGTGTCGATAAACAGCCAGTCTTCACCGTCGATGTCGACGATCTCATCGACCGGGTCACGCGTGGTGCCGGCAAGATCGTTGACCACGGCACGTTCCGAACGAGCCAGTTGGTTCAGCAGGGAGGACTTGCCCACATTCGGGCGGCCCACTAGAGCCACGCGGCGCAGACCGGACGGCGTGAGATAACCGGAAGCCTTCTCCGCTTCCTTCAGCTTGCCAAGGGCCACGTCCAACAGGTCGCCCACTCCCCTGCCGTGCATGGCAGAAATGGAGTACGGTTCGCCGAGACCGAGCTTCCAGAACTCAGCGGCAAGGTATTCGCTGGCGTTGTCGTCGATTTTGTTGACGGCCAGCACGACCGGCTTGCCCGAGGCGCGCAGCATCTTGACGATACGCTCGTCGGTGGTGGTCATACCGACCTGGCCATCGACCACGAACACCACGGCATCGGCCAAGGTCACGGCGACCTGAGCCTGTGAGGCGATGGCCGATTCGATGCCTTCGACATCGGCTTCCCAGCCGCCAGTATCCACGAGCTTGAAATCGGTTCCGGCCCATTCCGCGTCATAGCTCACACGGTCACGAGTCACGCCGGGGGTGTCCTCCACCACGGCTGCACGGCGGCCAAGAATGCGATTGACCAGAGAGGACTTGCCCACGTTCGGGCGGCCGACAATAGCCAGCACGCCGACCGGCTTGGGGCCGGACTTGCGGGCTCCGTCTTCAAAGCCACGGCCGGAAATCAGCTCCTCGTCGCCTTCATCGAGATCGTAGCCTTCGAGATTGGCGGCATAGCGCTCATATTCCTGATTCTCGATGGCATCTTCGATCAGCTTGATCATCACATCCAGTGTGTGTTCGAAGTCCATGTCCGAGTTGTCGATGGTGGTCACACCGTCGGCGGCGCTCAGGAAGCTGGTGACCTTGGAATCGGCTTTATCTCGTGCGGCAACATCCTCGGCTCCCACGCCCTTGACGGCCTGACCGGTGCGGCGAGCCTGACGGACCTCCTCACGGGCGGTCAGCAGAATACGCACTTCGGCATCAGGAGCCACCACGGTGGTGATGTCACGGCCCTCGGCCACAACACCCAGTCCACCAGAGAAGGAATCGAGCGACGCCTCGCGTGCGATGTACGCGCGCTGCGCCGCAATGAGCACGTTCCTGACCGGAATGACGTTCGACACTTTGGACACGTGCGTGGACACCTCAGTGGAACGAATCGCCTCGGAGATGTCCTCGCCATCGGCGTACACGCGGGGATCGTCAGGATCCACGGAAATATCGAAATGGTCTCCGGTGAAGAACTCCCCCACCGTTTCGGTGATGACACGCTCATCCACGGTCTCGGCATCAAGGTCGATGCCGCTTTTCAGGCACCACCACGCGCAGGCGCGGTACATTGCGCCCGTATCCAGGTATGCATAGTTGAAGTACTTGGCCAGCGCCTTGGACGTGGATGATTTGCCCACGCCGGCGGGGCCGTCGATGGCAACGCGAATCACAGTCCGACCTCCTTGGACAGCGAACGAACCTCGGCCTGAGACAACACGCGGTATGAGCCGGGCTTTAACTCACCAAGCTTGATCGGGCCGATTTGGGTGCGTACCAGACGCTTGACCGGGAAGCCGATGGAACCGAAGATACGACGCACGATACGGTTCTTGCCGGAATGCAGCACCACTTTGACCATGGTGAAGTCACGGGAGGAATCAATGATCGCGCAGTGGTCGAGCTTAATCCATCCATCATCGAGCTGCACACCGGTGGTCACGAGCCTGCGGCACACCGTGCCGGAGATGCGGCCTTCCAGCGTGGCGATATAAGTCTTTTCCACCTCGTACTTGGGGTGCATGACGTGCTGCGACAATTCGCCGTCATTTGTCATGAGAATAAGGCCTTCGGAATCGTAATCCAGACGGCCCATGTGGAAAATGCGTTCATACTTGTCGCCCACAATGTCACGCAGCGTGTAGCGACCTTTCGGGTCATCCATGGCGGAAAGCACCTTACGGGGCTTGTTCAGAGCCAGGGTAACGTGATTTGGGTTGACCCGGACTCGGGAACCATCCACGCGAACCTGCTGCTTATGCGGGTCGACGCGGGTGCCGAGTTCGGTAACAAGTTCGCCATCGACCTCAACACGACCTTCGGTGATCATATCCTCGCACTTGCGGCGGGAACCGAAGCCCGCTTGAGCAAGCAGCTTCTGCAGTCGAATGACATTGGAATCATCATACGCGCTTCTGGCGCGGGAATATGCGTTTGGCATCGTTCTCCCAACGTGGCCGGACAGTTTGAACGTTACTGTCAATTCTGATGGTGATATTTGATTGGCTGGCCGATTTTCTCAGCCAATTCCAACCTATATATCATACCGCAGCGGCGGACTACTGCTAGACTTGCAAACGTTTGTGCGGTTCGCCGCCTTTCGTATATCGATGAAAAGGATATTGAATCATGGAAGAAACCAAGCAACAGCCGCTGGGCCTGCGCGTGTGCGCTGAACTGGCCGGAAGTTTCCTGCTGTGCTTTGCTATTTATGCGTTCTCCACCTGGGGCTCCGCCGTGTACGGCGTCAACGTGGTATTCATGGCTGTGGCCACTGGCCTGGCCTACGCGGTAGTCACCGCCATCTTCTCCCGCATTTCCGGCGGACAGTTCAACCCGGCCGTGACTGTGGCCGCCGTACTGGCTTCCAAGACCAAGCTGGTTGACGGCATCCTGTATGTGATTGCCCAGGTCATCGGCGCCATCGCCGCAGGCTTTGCCGTGGTCAAGCTGCTGCCGACTTCCGAGCAGGTGACTTCGACCGTCTGGCTCTCCCCCGCTGTCAACGGATTCGAGAAGGGCTCCGTGTCTTACTCGCTGCTCACCCAGTATGGCATCACGTTCTCCATCACCTTGGCGATTGTCGTCGAAGTCGTTGCCTCGCTGATTGTGGTGGCTGCCGCCATGTCCACCATGGGCAAGAACGGTGAAGGCTCCGATCGTTATACAGCCACGATGGGCATTGCCTACGCCATTGCCGTGGCCATCAGCTACCCGGTGACCGGCGCCGGTCTGAATCCGGCTCGTTCCACCGGTATCGCCGTGGCCGCCGTGAATGAGGGTCTGACGCAGAACCCGTTGCAGCAGCTGTGGGTGTTCTGGATCGCTCCGGTGCTGGCTGCTGCGGTTGTGGCTTTGGTGATGATCATCGTGCAGATGGCCACCACCGCCAAGCCCAAGGCTGAGCCGACTGACGAGGGCGGCATGGCTGATCTCGAAGCTGCCGATGAGCAGGCTGCAGAGGACTCAGCCGAAGATGGCGTTGCCGAGCAGGCCGTAGAAGCTGAAGTACGTGATCAGCAGGCCGATGCCGAGAGCAATGCCGATGAAGGAATCGAACGCGACTGAGCGTACTTTCCAGGGGCTCTTCTCTCGCAATGTCAAGCGAATGAGCCCGGTAATGATGGCCGTCACAGCAATGATTACTGTGGCGGCCATTGTGTATCCGAAAGCGGCAACCACCGTGGCGACAACGACGACGCCAAGCACAATCCACTCAAACCAGGGCTTACCCTCGTGAGCTTCGGAAACATATGGATGATTGTGCATTGCGGTGGCTTTCTTATATGTGTTGGTTCTCTTAATACTATGGCTCCCGCTGACGGGAGCTGCCAGCGGGAGCTGACTGGGGATGGTTCACGGTGGACTACCCCCAGTCTCGTTTCACGAGACAGCTCCCACCAGCGGGAGCCAGAAGTACCGATCAGTGGAAGAAATGGCGGGTACCGGTGAGGTACATGGTCACGCCGGCCTGCTTGGCCGCTTCGATGACCTCCTCATCGCGGATGGAACCGCCGGGCTGCACGATGGCCTTGACGCCCGCATCGATAAGCACCTGAGCGCCATCGGCGAACGGGAAGAACGCGTCGGAAGCGGCAACCGCACCGGTGGCGCGATCGGCGCCGTCAGCCAGTGTGTTGGCGCGGTCGACGGCCAGATGGCAGGAATCCACACGGTTGACCTGGCCCATGCCGATGCCGACCGTGGCCTGATCGTGGGCCAGTAGAATGGCGTTGGACTTCACGCAGCGAATCGCACGCCATGCGAACACAAGATCCTTGAGCGTGGCATCATCGGCGGCTTCACCGGCCACAAGCTTCCACGCATCCGGATCATCGCCAACGGCGTTGATTAAATCGGTGTCCTGCACGAGCAGACCGCCGTCAATCTGACGGATGGCCTCGTGGCCCTTCGGCGGCTCGGCCACCTTGAGGATGCGCAGGTTCTTCTTCTTGGTCTGCAGTAGTTCAAGAGCAGCCGGCTCATAGTCGGGGGCGACGATGACTTCGGTGAAGATCGGGCGCACGCTCTCGGCCATTTCAAGGGTGACCGTGGAGTTGCAGGCGATCACGCCGCCGTAGGCGCTCATCGGGTCGCAGGCGTGGGCCTTCTTGTGGGCTTCGGCAGCAGTGGCACCGATGGCCAGACCACACGGGTTGTTGTGTTTGACCACAGCCACGGCGATGGAGGGAGCCATATCCCACACGGTACGCCATGCGGCGTCGGCATCCACATAATTGTTGTAGCTCATCGGCTTGCCGCCAAGCTGCTCGGCGTGGGCGAAACCGGTCTGGTTGAGCGGGTCCACGTACAGAGCGGCCTGCTGGTGGGAGTTCTCGCCGTAGCGCAGGGTGTGCGCACGATCCCACGTGCGGGTGAACTGGGTCGGGAACTTGGCTGGATCGACCTCGGTGCCCTGATCGTCCTTGTCCACTTCGACGGCGTCCAGGGAAGCCGGCTTCGGCCAGTGCTTGGCGGTCCACTCATTGATGGTGGCGTCATAGGCGGCGGTGTGGGCGAAGGCCTTGGCTGCAAGCCACTTGCGCTCATCCAGGGAGAAACCGGCGCCATCGGCCACACGGGCAGCGACCAGCGCATAGTCGGCCGGATCGGTGACGATGGCCACGGTGGCGTGATTCTTGGCGGCGCCTCGCACCATGGACGGGCCACCAATGTCGATCTTCTCGATGGTGTCGGCCTCATTGGCTCCGGAGCGCACGGTATCGGCGAACGGATACAGGTTGACAACCACCAGATCGAACGGCTTGATGCCGAACTCCTCGAGCTGCTTGGCATGCTCAGGGTTGGTCATATCGGCCAGAATGCCGGCGTGAATGTATGGGTGCAGCGTCTTGACGCGGCCATCGAGGCATTCGGGGAATCCAGTGACATCAGACACTTCAGTGACATGAACTTCCAGTTCGGCCAGCTTCTTGGCGGTCGAACCGGTGGACACAACCTCGGTGCCTGCCTTCACGAACGCGTCGGCGAGAACTTCGATGCCTTCCTTATGAAAGACGGAAACCAGTGCTCGACGTATCGGCCGGTTCGTGTTTGTCATCCTGTTCCTCCTTGGATTCTTGTGATTGTTGCACGTTGACATCAGACCGTGTCTGACGGGGATTGACGGTTTGACGGGACGTGGTGCGAGAAGCCTTGACTCTCTCGATTATCCAGCCTATCGAAAAAACAAGCGTTGTGCCAACTATTGCGATGAGCCAGGCCACGGCAAGTCCCCATGCCATAGGATGGCCTACGGCACGCGTGGAGGCCATGACATCCACACCGACATGGGCGAGCCTATGCTGGCCCAATGATCCGTTGGAAATGGCGAACAGCAGCGTTGCGATCAGTGAGGTGAGCATGGCGCTCAAGCAGAACGAGCCAGCGGCATAAATGAGGGATGCCAATACGGAGCCGCGCTTGGAAGCATCTCGTATATTCAGTGGACGGCAGGCGAATCCCTGCGGCAGGATAATCATCAGTAGGCCGGCAATGCAGGCGATGCCCAGCGGAATTTCCAGCATTACTGTGCGCCATAGATTATCGGCAATGGGCTCAGGGAGTATGCCGAAGGCCGGTACTGCGGGCAGACCGTTGGACTGCCCCATCCAGAGTGTGAAGTTGGCGAGTTCGCCAATGGAGAATCCTGCTCCGAACAACCAAGAGATTGCCCATAGCATGAGATTCGGCAGCCAAATCAGCATGGCAAGCGTGGTGAGGATGCGCGATCCGTTTTCCATGCCGGACAATTCGAATACGGATACCACTGCGGCATGATTGCGTACGGTCCATGTGATGACGGTAATCAGACCGATGAGCAGGTTGATAGCGAGTATGGCGAATGCCAGAATAACGCCTGATTTCAGGCATCTGACCACTTGCTCGGAAACCTGCTCGCGCATCCATGCGATTGCCGCTTTGACCCTACTGGACTGTGGCAGAGCGGCTCCAAGATACGCCACAGTGAATGTCGCGGCGCTCTTGAGCAATATCATCCATTGCTCGTCAACCAGACTCAGACTTACCTGCACCGATGAAGCGAATACCGCATTGATGGCCAGCCATACCACCAATCCCACAACATAGGAATGCACAGCGAATGCTTTGAATCGTGCTATGCAAGTGGCAATAAGCCATATGAGCAGCACGGTGAGCAGCAACGGTGTGATGGTGAGCGTGAAGGAGTCGGTGCTGAACCCCGATCCCTCGCTGAGCAGCACGATGGCCTGCGTCAGGTTAGTGGTGCCAGCGGTAAGATTGTCGCCCCCCTCCTCCATGGAGATGACGAGCAACATCAGTGCGATGTAACAGCCCAAGGTGATGGCATAGATGGTCATGGATACGAGGGCGGCTGCCGCACCTCGTACCCATTGGCGAATCCTGTCTTTCATCACGATGGGTTGTGGCCGATCAGTTGATGGAAGCCTTGGCAAGTACGTCACGCATAATCTGGGCAGCCTGGCCCGGGGTCTTGCCCACGGGAATGCCGGCCTCTTCGAGCGCGTTCTTCTTGTCCTGAGCGGTGCCCTTGCCGCCGGAGACGATGGCGCCGGCATGGCCCATCTGCTTGCCTTCGGGGGCGGTGAAACCGGCGATGTAGGCCACAACCGGCTTGGTCATATGTTCCTTGGCCCAAGCAGCGGCATCCTGTTCGGCAAAACCGCCGATTTCGCCGATCATCATTACGGCCTTGGTGTCAGGGTCGGCTTCGAAAGCCTGCAGCGCTTCGAGCAGTGTAGTGCCGACGATAGGATCGCCACCGGCTCCGAGGCATGCGGTGAAGCCGATATCGGACAGTTCGCCCATCAGCTGGTAGGTCAGGGTGCCGGACTTGGAAACCAGTCCGAGCGGGCCGCGGCCAACGATGTCATCAGGAATAATGCCCAGATTGACGCCCGGATTGCCGAGCGTGATCAGACCGGGGCAGTTCGGGCCGATAATACGCACGCCCTTGCGCAGGGCGAGCTCAACAAAGTAGGCGGAATCCGCTACCGGAATGCCTTCGGTGATGACCACGATAAGCTCGATGCCGGCCTCGATCGCTTCGACGACGGCGGACTTGGCGAACTTCGGCGGCACGAACACCACGCTGGCTTTGGCGCCAGTGGCTTCACGGGCCTCGTCGCAGGTGGCGAACACAGGCACATCCACGTCGGTGCCGTTCTTGGCGGCCGGGAACATGACGGACGTGCCTGCCTTGCGCGGATTCACACCGCCGACGATGTTGGTGCCGGCCTTGAGCATACGTGCGGTGTGGGTCATGCCCTGATGACCGGTCATACCCTGAACGATAACGGGGGTATTATCTTCAACGAACAGCATCAGCGAATCTCCTTGGACTGGGTCGACTCAGCGGCGAGTTCAGCGGCCTTCTGCGCCGCACCCTCCATGGTCTCGGACACGTGAATATTCGGATTATTGGCTTCGGCCAGAATGTGCAGGCCTTCGGCTGCGGCATTGCCGTCGAATCGGACGACGATGGGCTTGGAGCCGCCGAGCTTGGCGACCGCTTCGAGAATGCCGTTGGCCACTTCCACGCAGGAGGTGATGCCGCCGTACACGTTGATGAACACGGACTCGACCTGCGGGTCGGACAGCACGATTTCCAAGCTTTCGGCCATCACAGTCGCGGATGCGCCGCCGCCGATGTCCAGGAAGTTGGCAGGCTTGATGCCGCTCCCCTGCTCTTCACCCGCGCCGGATACGGCATCCAGGGAACTCATGACCAGGCCAGCACCGTTGCCGATTACGCCGACTTCGCCGTGCAGATGCACGTAATGCAACCCATGCTCACGGGCGCGCTGCTCGAACGGGTCGGGAACGATCGGATCAACGAAACGGGCCCAACCGTCGTGGCGGAATGCCGCGTTGTCATCCAAGGAAATCTTGGCATCGAGCGCGCTCAGCCGCTTGGTGGATTCGTCATCCGGGTCACCGATTTTTGCGAGCGGATTGATTTCCACCAGTGTCGCGTCGTTGTCCTTGAAGCACTGCCACATCTTGAGCAGGATCTGCGCCGCCTGATCGACATCAGCATGGTAGAAACCAATGCTCGCTGCCATCTTGGTCGCAGCCTCGAGATCGAAGTCGTCGAGCGCATCGATGTGCAGACGCTTGACCGCCTCGGGATGTTCTTTGGCGATTTCCTCGACTTCGGTGCCGCCGTTGGCGGTCGCCAGCACGTCGAAGTCTCGGGAGGTGCGATCCACGGAGATGGACACATAGTATTCGTGCAGGATGTTCTTGGCTTCGGCCACCAGCACGCCGGATACTTTATGGCCGTGGATGGTCATCGGCAGGATGGATTCGGATTCCAGGATGGCCTCATCGCGGTTATGCGCGATCTTGACGCCGCCGGCCTGGCCTCGGTGACCGATTTTTACCTGCGCCTTGATAACACACGGGTAGCCGATCTTATCCGCAGCCTCGGCGACTTCATGGGAGTTCTGAGCAAAGATGGCACCCGGGGTGGGGATGTCCTGCTCCTCAAGCAGCTGACGTGCCTGGTATTCGTAAAGATCCATTGATCCTTCCCTGACTAGATAATGAATCGGCCTGATGCGCGAATGCATCCATGCCGAATCCCGAAAAACTAACTATGCGAATTCTCAGGCCGGCATGGAGATCAACGAGCTACTTGGTGTTGAACCAAGCTTGCTCAGGCCGTCAAGACCTTCCAAACGCATCACGCAACTGAAGCCCACAACAGTACCGCCGGCCTTTTCGATAAGGTCGGTAGCCGCTTTGGCCGTGCCACCAGTGGCGATGAGATCATCCACAATCAATACGCGTTCGCCCTTGGAAACGGCAGTGGTCTCGATTTCAACGCTTGCCGTGCCATATTCGAGGTCGTAGGATTCGCCAATGGTTTCGGGCGGCAGCTTGCCTGCTTTACGCACGGCGATGAATCCTTTGCCCAGATGAGCGGCCATGGCCGGGCCAAATAGGAATCCGCGGGATTCGAGGCCTGCGATGGAATCGAACTCGCTGGGTGGAACCGGCAGGGCCTGCTCAAGCGCATTGAGCAGAATCCTCAGCCCTTTGGCGTCGGCGAGCACCGGCATGAAATCACGGAAAATGATGCCTTCCTTGGGAAAGCCCGGCACGGAACGCACTAGAGACACCAGATATTCGGCGTCATCCTTGCCTACCTTGTCCAATGCATCGATGGTGATATCAGACTGTGCCATGCGTGCTCGCCTCGTATTTCTCGTACTTATGGGGTACCGAATAGAACAGTTTACTTCGTCTCGGTCTCGTTGCCGCCGTCCGTCTCAGCATCCGTGGCCTCAGAGGACTCGATGGAAGCCTCAATCGGAACCTGGCTGGCATCGTCATTCGCGGGGGTCTCGGCGTCCTCGTCGGTCAGTGGGTTGCCGTTCTCGTCAACCTCGTCGTCAGACACGTAGGCAGGACGCACATACTCGCGGGCGATGGCATTGAAACCGAAGCGAAGCCTGGAGCCTTCGGAGTCGATGACGATCTCCTCGTACTGTTCATCGACTTCGACGACCTTGCCAATCACCTGTCCGATGGTGATGACTTCAGTACCGGGCTGCAAATTACGACGAAAATCCTGCTTCTCCCGCTGGGCCTGCTTGGATTTCTTGGACTGCCACCACATCATGCCGCCGAAGACGACGATCATGACGACAAGCATGATGTAGGAAGATGACGAACCATCCATGGGCAAACTCCTTCAAAACGAACGGTTATGGCTATGAACCGTCAGGTGTGCAAACACGAAAAGTCTAGAAGAGCTTGCTGACATCATCCTTGGGCGTAATGCCCAGATGCTGCCATGCCTTCTCGGTGGCCACGCGGCCTTTAGGCGTGCGCACCATGAATCCCTCGCGCACCAGATACGGCTCACAGACGGTTTCCACGGTTTCCGATTCCTCGCCCACCATGGCCGCGAGGTTGTTCAAGCCGACGGGACCACCGTTGAAATTGCGAACAATGGCGTTCAGCACGGCGATATCCAGCCGGTCAAGGCCTTCGGAATCAATCTGGTACAGCGCCAAGGCCTCTTTGACATCAGCTGGGTGCACGACGATAAGGTCATGCACAATGGCCCAATCCCTCACGCGGCGCAGCAGACGGTTGGCGATACGCGGCGTGCCGCGGGAACGCAATGCGAGTTCATGGGCGGAACCCTCATCAAGGTTGACCCCCAGCACGCTTGCCGAGCGTTCGATAAGCTTCTCCAACTCCTCATGCGGATAGAAGTCAAGATGTGCGGTGAAGCCGAAGCGCGCACGCAACGGGCTGGGCAACATACCTTCGCGGGTGGTGGCGCCAATGACGGTGAAGCGAGGCAGAGTCAGTGGAATCGAGCTGGCGCCCGGTCCTTTGCCCACCATCACATCCACGCGAAAATCCTCCATCGCGATATACAGCAGCTCTTCGGCTGCGCGCGGCAGACGGTGGATCTCATCGATGAACAGCACTTCGCCGGTATCCAGCGAACTCAAGATCGAAGCCAGGTCGCCGGCGTGCTGCACAGCAGGGCCGGAGGTCACGCGAATCGGGACTTCAAGTTCATTGGCCACAATCATGGCCAATGTGGTCTTACCGAGGCCTGGAGGGCCGGCAAGCAGTATGTGATCCGGCGGCACGTCACGTTTGCGGGCTGCGTCGAGAAACAGCTGGAGCTGGGCCTTGAGCCGGGGCTGCCCGATGAACCCCTCAAGCACATGCGGGCGGAGCTCTTCATCACTGACCGGCTCGTTGCCTATCGGTTGTGAAGACACCATGCGCAATGATTCTTCATTGGCTCCAGTGTTGGATGTGCCGTAGTTCATGTCCTTGCTCATCAGCGGCCCCTATCCATCAGTGCGAGTGCTAGGCGCAGCACGCGCGGCACATCGTCGGTGGCAAGCGGTGTCGGTATGTCGTTGTCCTCGCAGGCTTCAGCCACGGCCTGCTGGGCGTCCTGCTGACGCCAGCCCAGCGAAATCAGACCTTCAATGACCTGCTCCATGCCGGTGTCCACCTGCGCCTGAACTTTGGCGCCTGACGGTGAAGCTCCCTCGATCTGGCTCAGGTCAATGGAGCCCTTGAGTTCGAGGATGATTTTCTGGGCACCTTTTTTGCCCAATCCCGGTGCCTTGGCCAGCGCGGCGGCATCGTTGTCGGCGATGGCCCGGGCAAGCTGGCCAGCCGTCAGTGTGGAGAGCAGCGACTGCGCGACCTTTGGTCCGATGCCGGATACTTTGATGAGCTGCAGGAACGTTTTCTTGGAGGCCTGATCAAGGAAGCCATGTAACGTGACGGCATCCTGAGAAAGATTCATATACGTGTAGACGCGCGCCTCCGTTCCGGTGTGCAGACGGCTGAGGTCGGTGGCGGACATACGTACCTCGTATCCCACTCCCCCAACATCAATCAATGCGGTATCGGCTTCAACCGATTCGACCCGCCCGGTCAGCATGCCGATCATACAGACGCTCCTTTAAGGCTTCGAACAACTGTTCGAAAGTATACTACATGCCTCGGTCGTGGTTCATGCGGCGGCGCGCGGAGTTCTGCGCGGCCTCGGCCCATTGACGTTGCGCGGCGGTCAGATGCTGCTCGCGCTCGCCGCCCTGCAGAGCTCCAGCTGGGCGCAGTGCGTGGCAGATAGCCAAGGCCAGGGCGTCGGCGGCATCGGCGGGCGTAGGCATCTTGGTCAGATTGAGAATGCGCGTCACCATGCGTTCGACCTGTATCTTCTGAGCTTGGCCATTGCCGGTGATGGCCAGCTTTGCTTCGGTCGGGGTATGCAGCGCCACGGGAATATTGCGTTGCGCGGCTGCGAGCATGGCAAGACCGGCGGCCTGTGCGGTGCCGAGCACAGTGTTGCGATTCGACTGGGCGAACACACGTTCGATGGACACGGCATCGGGTGCAAAGCGATCCATCTTCTCGGACAGGCCGTTATAGATGGCCAAAAGACGCAGATCCTGGGTGATGTCCGGCGAGGACCGCACCACGTCCACGTGAATAAACGAAAGCCGGCGGTGCTCGCCGGCTTCGATCACGCCGACCCCGCAGCGTGTAAGCCCGGGGTCGACGCCAAGGATAATCACGAGGATTACTCCTCGTCGAGCTGGGCCATCACCTCGTCGGAGGCGGTCCAGTTGGAGTAGATGTTCTGCACATCGTCGAGGTCATCGAGGTTGTCGATGAGCTTGGACACCTTGCGTGCATCCTCGAGGCTCAGCTCGACCTCGTTCTTTGGCTGCATGACCTGGTCGGCGGAATCGTAGTCGAAACCGGCGTCCTGCAGAGCCTTGCGCACGGTGAACAGATCGGACGGGCCGGTGATGACGGTGTAGACCTCATCGTCATCGGTGACGTCCTCGGCGCCAGCCTCGGCTGCGGTCTCAAACAGCTTGTCGAAGTCCACGCCTTCGGACGGAACCACGATCTGGCCCTTGCGCTCAAAGTTGAAGGACACGGAGCCGGAGGTGGCCAGGGAGCCGTTGCCCTTGGTCAGGGTGGAACGCACTTCGGCGGCCGCACGGTTGCGGTTGTCGGTCAGGCACTCGATGATGAGGCCCACGCCAGCGGGAGCGTAGCCCTCGTAGACGATGTCCTCGTAGTTGGCGGCACCGTCTTCGTCACCGGCACCACGCTTGACGGCGCGGGCGATGTTGTCGGCCGGCATGGAGGCCTTCTTGGCCTTGTAGATGGCGTCGTACAGGGACGGGTTGCCGTCTGGGTCGCCACCGCCGAGGCGGGCGGCGATTTCGATGTTCTTGATGAGCTTGGCGAAGAGCTTGCCGCGCTTGGCGTCGATGGCGGCCTTCTTGTGCTTGGTGGTCGCCCACTTGGAATGACCTGACATAATGCTCCTAGCAGTAATAAACGGATGATGTCAAACGAAACGATTGTAGGCCGTTAATCAGACATACCCGTGATGTTTTCGATTGTCTTTTTGAATCATGCGCTGGTTCGACCAGATGCATGAGGGTATCGTGCCGGTATCAGACGAGCGGCAGATGGTAGTCGGAAGCCAGCTGTGCAAACGCTTTGGCATACGCATCCCGCTGATCGGACAGCAGAATCGGCATGGTGCGCGTTTGGGCGACGATGGGCATGAAGTTCGCGTCACCGTTCCAGCGCGGCACCACATGCTGATGCAGATGGGCCGCGACCCCTGCGCCCGCTACCTCGCCCTGATTGATGCCGATATTGTATCCGTCCGGATGGGAGACGGTCTCCATCACCTTCATGGCGAGGGTGGTGGCCTTCTCGAACTCGAACAATTCGGCGTCGTCAAGTTCGGTGATGAATCCGACGTGACGGTACGGGCAAATCATGAGATGCCCGACGTTATACGGGTAGAGGTTCATGATGGCGAACACGTGCGTGCCGCGCCAGGCGATGAGGCCGTCTGCGTCGGACTTCTTCGGTCCGGCGCAGAACGGACATTCCTTCGACTTGGGTTTGGTCGGACGATCCTCGCTGTTGCGCAGCACATAGGTCATGCGCTGCGGGGTCCACAGTCGTTCGACCGTGTCTTCCTGAGGTGGGAAGTCCGCCGGATCATCGACACGCACGTCAGCCATCATGTATTCCTTTACTCAGCTACAGCGGCGTTGAAGTCGTCGGCGGAGTTCACCTGGACGCGCTTGGCGATCACGGCGAGGATCTGCTCGCGAGCCTTGTCCACCGGTACGCCGTTGAGCTGGCTGCCGTCGCGGAAGCGGAAGCTCACCGCGTTGTTGTTCATGTCTTCCTCACCGACGATGAGGATGAACGGCACTTTGGACTTGGAGGCGTTGCGAATCTTCTTGCCGAAGCGGTCATCGGAGTAGTCGATCTCGCAACGGACCATCTCATCCTCGAGGGACTTGACGAAACCGGCCAGATGCGGGGCGAACTCGTCGGCAACCGGTACGCCGAGCACCTGCACGGGGGCCAGCCACGCCGGGAAGGCGCCAGCGTAGTGCTCGAGCAGCACGGCGAAGAAGCGTTCGATGGAGCCGAACAGGGCGCGGTGAATCATCACCGGACGCTGATGGGTGCCGTCCTTCGCGATGTACTCAAGCTGGAAACGCTCGGGCAGGTTGAAGTCGAGCTGGATGGTCGAGACCTGCCAAGTACGGCCGATGGCGTCACGGGCCTGCACGGAGATTTTCGGGCCGTAGAAGGCGGCCCCGCCCGGATCGGCCACGAGGTCGAGGTGGGATGCCTCGGCGACCTCACGCAGGGTACGGGTGGCCTCCTCCCAGATCTCGTCGGAGCCGACGTACTTATCCGGATCCTTGGTGGAGAGCTCCAAGTAGAAGTCGGACAGACCGAAGTCCTTGAGCAGGTTCAGCACGAAGGTCAGCAGGCTGGTCAGCTCGTCCTTCATCTGCTCGCGGGTGCAGTAGATGTGGGAATCGTCCTGAGTCAAGCCACGCACACGGGTCAGGCCATGGACCTCGCCGGACTTCTCGTAGCGGTACACGGTACCGAACTCGAAGAGGCGCAGCGGCAGCTCACGGTAGGAGCGCTGGCGCGACTTGAAGATCAGGTTGTGCATCGGGCAGTTCATCGGCTTGAGGTAGTAGTCGAAGCCGGGCTTGGTCACGTTGCCGTCCGCGTCGTACTCCTCATCGAGGTGCATCGGCGGGTACATGCCATCCTTGTACCAGTGCAGGTGACCGGAAGTCTCGTACAGACCACCCTTGGTGATATGCGGGGTCTGCACGAAGCTGTAGTGGTGCTTGCGGTGCATTTCGCGGGAGTAGTCCTCCATCGCGTTGATCACGGCAGCGCCCTTCGGATGGAACACAGCCAGACCGGGGCCGATCTCGTCCGGGAAGGAGAACAGGTCCATCTCGGCGCCGAGCTTGCGGTGGTCTCGCTTGGCGGCTTCCTCCAGACGGGTCTGGTATGCCTTGAGATCTTCCTTGCTGGCCCAAGCGGTGCCGTAGATGCGCTGCATGGTCGGGTTCTTCTCGCTGCCACGCCAGTAGGCAGCGGCTGAACGCTCAATCTTGAAAGCCTTGATGTAGCGGGTGTTCGGTAGGTGCGGGCCGCGGCACAGGTCCTTCCAGACCACATTGCCGTCACGGTCGACGTTGTCGTAGAAGCTGAGTTCCTTCTCGGAAATCTCGGTGGCGGCGGCCGGGTCGAGGTGTGCTTCCTTGTCTTCGATCAGCTCGATCTTGAAAGGCTGGTCGGCCTCTTCCTTCAGGGCCTCTTCCTCGGTCACGGAACGGCGGCGGAAGGACTGGGAGGACTTGATGATGCGCTGCATGCGCTTCTCGATGTCCTTGAGGTCTTCCGGGGTGAAGGGCTTGTCAACCTGGAAATCGTAGTAGAAGCCGTCCTTGACCACCGGGCCGACGCCGAGCTTGGCGTTCGGATAGACCTCCTGCACGGCCTGGGCCATGACGTGGGTGGCCGAGTGACGCATGATCGCGAGGCCGTCTTCGGAATCGAGCGTGATGGGCTCTACGGTGTCGCCGTCGGCAAGCGGCGTGTACAGGTCACGGTTTTCGCCGTTGAGCTTGACCGCAACGATGTTCTTGTCTTCTGCGAACAATTCGACGCCGGTAGTGGTTGCTTCCACCTCCTTTGCTTCGCCGTTGACTGTGATGGAGATGGTAGCTTGCGCCATGATTTGTCCTTTACTATCGGGGTCCGCGGTACTAATGTGCAGGCCTGGACTGGGTAATCAACGTAGGCCACGATAGGTTGGGTGTGCGACATTTGGCAAAGCCTGAACAAATACGAAAAAACCTCGCCGGAGCGAGGTTTTGGTGGAGCGGACAACGGGACTCGAACCCGCGGTCTCAACCTTGGCAAGGTTGCGCTTTACCAACTAAGCTATGTCCGCAAAGGATTCCGCCGTGAGAAGCGGATTCCAGTGGGCGATGTAGGAATCGAACCTACGACCCCTTCGGTGTGAACGAAGTGCGCTAGCCGCTGCGCCAATCGCCCGAAATCAATCGGTATTCAGTTATGCGAGCCGAATTGCTTCGGTCTACGTGGGCGATACAAGATTCGAACTTGTGACCCCTTCCGTGTCAGGGAAGTGCGCTACCACTGCGCCAACCGCCCGGGTCATGCTCCTGCAAGCGAATTTCTTCGTCTGCCTGAGAGGTGGGTACGAGAGTCGAACTCGTCTATACGGCTTTGCAGGCCGCTGCCTAACCGCTTGGCTAACCCACCGTAAGGTCTGTCAACTCATCGGACCTAGAGCGGACAACGGGACTCGAACCCGCGGTCTCAACCTTGGCAAGGTTGCGCTTTACCAACTAAGCTATGTCCGCATGTGCCTCACGAGGCTTTCCCCCGCTCAAAGCACGAGTGTTTACTATACTCACAAGCGTGTAGTTCGTCCAGCTGCGGCGTGTCGTTTCTGGTGTGCCGTTCTTGACTCCTCGCTTATGGCTGAAGCAAACATATATGACATCAAGTCCACGTTACTCTAGAGGTATGAGTGAAGATGCGAATACCCCAAGTTCGGTGATGATCGCCGCTTTCGAGGGATGGAATGATGCTTGCCAGGCGGCTTCGAACGTCGTCCGTTATCTGGTCAAGCATTACGAATCCCGTGAGATTCGCCATATAGACTGCGACGCCTTCTATGACTATCAGGTGTCTCGTCCCATGTTGTGCCATGTATCCGGTCGTACTAATCTTATTTGGCCGCAGACTACGTTCTACGAGATTGTGCTTGATGAGGGGCGTCGAATATTTGCCCAAATCGCGCCTGAGCCTAACTACCGCTGGAAGGAATACTGCAGCCAGAGTCTCGCCATCGCTGAAGAACTCGATGTGGATGGTGTGATTACTCTCGGCTCGATGTTCTCTGATTGCCCCCATACCAGGCCTCTGCCCATTTCCGTGAGCGATGGCAATTGCCAATGTGAGGGAGACCGGGAATACAACGGTCCTGTGGGCATCCCCACCGTGCTGGATATTTTCGCTGCGGAACGTGGCATGTTCCATGCCTCCATGTGGGTTTGCATCCCCCAATATCTCGGCAGCGACGAATGCGCGGCGGGCACCATGCGCCTGCTTGATGCTTTGGGGCATCGCATCGGTTTCTCTTTTGATGTCAGCGAGTTGGAACGCAAGGCTGAGCAATGGAAATCACAGGCATCGGTACTAGTGCGTTGCAACGAGCAGCTGCAGGATTATGTGACCCATCTTGAGCATGATTATGACCTGAAGCAGAAGGCCGACGCCGAGGCCTCGCTGGGCGCGCCCCAAGCGGAACAGCTCGTCAAAGAGGCCGAGGCGTTCCTACGCCAAATGGGTAGCTGACCTGAGAATACAATAATGCTCCCACCGGCGAGAGCTGTCGGCATAGCCGACTGAGGGCGGCCACTGGGTATTCCAGACAGAACCACCTTCAGACTCGCAAAGCGAGCCAGCTCCTGCCAGCGGGAGCATTATTGACGATGCAGTGTTTCTTTAAGCCGCTGCGGCCACTGACGGGTCGATGGCCGGCAACACACCGGCGATCAGCAGGAGGGCAACCACCACTGCCAAGGCGATGCGGTAGATGGCGAACGCCTTGTAGGAGAACGTGGAAACGAACTTCAGGAATCCGATGATCACGATGTAGCCCAGAATAAAGCTGATGACCATGGCGATCAGTGTGGGACCCCAGCCGGGGAACATCGCATCGGTCTTGTAGTCCTTGACAGCCTTGACGGCCTCAAGCAGACCGGAACCGAATACGGCGGGAATGGCCATCAAGAAGCTCAAACGCACAGCGGCCTCACGCTCATAGCCAAGCGCACGGCCCACGGTGATGGTGCCGCCCGAACGGGAAACGCCAGGAATCAGGGCCATGGACTGACCTAGACCAAAGAGGAACGCATCACGATACGTCATATCGTCCATGGTCTTGGTCTGCTTGGCGCGGGCATCCACAACCCACAGCAGAATGCCGAACAGCAGCAGCACGGTCGCGGTGATCCACAGGTTACGCAGCGTGGTCTCGATGACGTTCTGCAGAGTGAAGCCAAGAATCACAATCGGAATCGAGCCGACGATGATATTCCAGCCGAGCGTGGCATAGTTGTCGCCACGGCCCATGCGGGCCTTCCAGTCCTTGCCGTTCTTGCCGAACAGGCATGTGAACCAGTGAGTAAGAATATTGGCGATGTCATGGCGGAAATACAGAATAACCGCCAGCTCAGTACCAATCTGGATGATGGCAGTGAACGCAGCGCCGGGGTCGGAGCCCAACATCAAATCACCGACGATGCGGATATGCGCGCTGGACGATACCGGCAGATACTCGGTAAGTGCCTGAACGATGCCGAGAACAATCGCTTGGAAGAGGTTCATAATTCCTCGAGATTTCTCTATACGTAATGTGTTATGACGTTGAACACCCTACCGGTTGGGGTGTAGAACAGCACTAGGAATTGGTAACATGCACGGCTTCTACAATGAATACGAGTGCAAAACGTCACAACCATGCTGGAGGGAACGGCTATGAGTACATATCGTAAAAGCAGGGCTTTTGCTCCTCAGGGATTCTTCGAATGCGAAGGACGCGGACTGCAATGGTTGGGTGCCGCGCATGCGCAGGGTGGCCCGCGTGTGGTGCAGGTCTATGACTGGGGCAAAGACTATCTCGACATCGAGCGAGTGAACAGCTCCTCCCCCACGGCCAAGGCCGCATTGGAATTCGGCGCGGCGCTCGCACGCATGCATGATGCCGGTGCCGAATATTTCGGTTCTGCGCCGGAAGGATATGACGGCACATGCTACTTCGGGCCATTGCAGGATCCGGTAAAGATGGATACCGGCGAATGGACCGATCCCATCAGCTACTTTGCTGATGGCCGTCTGCGCCCGATGGTCGAGCTTGGCGTCAAGCGCGGTGAACTTGACCAGCGTGATGTCGATCTGACGGAAAAGGTAATCGAGGCATTGCCTGACATCATGGGCCGTGCCGCCGAAGACAAGCCAGCCCGCATCCACGGTGATTTGTGGAGTGGCAATGTGATGTGGACTGCTGATTCCGGACAGACCGAGGCCGTGCTCATCGACCCGGCGGCACATGGTGGTCACCGTGAAGAGGATCTGGCCATGCTGCACCTGTTCGGTATGAGTTATTTGACGCAGATTACCGAGGGCTATCAGTCGGTGCATCCGCTGAAGGCTGGATGGCAGGATCGCATCACGCTCTGGCAGCTCTATCCCATTGCCGGCCATTGTGTGTTCTTCGGCGGCGGCTACGTTAGCGAATATCGCTCCATGTGCCGCTCACTGCTGAAATAGTTAGCGGACTTGGCATCCCTCTCTGAAGGGAGCTGTCGTCGCTAGACAACTGAGGGGGAGCTTGCGGATGTACCCGAGCTCCCCCTCAGTCAGCTTCACGGCCAGTTCCCCCCACCTCGGAGAGGGGCGCCAAGAACGAATCAGCTCAAGGCATCCTTTAACTTGCTAAAGAATCCCTTCTTCTGACCGGTTTGCGGACGGGAAGCCTGGGAGACGTGCGTGGCATCGGAATCATGCGAGGCGGCGAACTGTTCAATCAGTCCCCGCTCGGACTCGCTGAGCTTGGTGGGAATCAGTACGTTCACATGGGCAACCAGATTGCCGCGCTCATCCTTATTGCGAATATTGGTAACGCCCAGACCCTTCAACGTCACCGTGTCCTCAGGCTGGCAGCCCGCCGGAATGGATACGGTCTGCTCGCCGTCAAACGTATCAATGGACAGATCGTGTCCGAGCACGGCCCAGCTCATCGGAACCTGAATCCAGCAATGCAGGTCATCGCCGTCGCGGGTGAACTGCTTATCTGCCTTGATACGAATATCAATGTACAAATCGCCGGCAGCGCCGCCGCCCTCACCGACTTCACCCTGGTTGGCCAAGCGCAGTCGAGCATTGTCGTTGATACCGGCCGGCACAGTGACACCCACATTACGCGTGGTGCGAACGCGGCCGTGACCCATGCAGCTCGGGCATGGATTCTGGATGATGGTGCCGTGACCCTCGCAGCGCTCGCAGGGAGCGGAGGTCATCATCTGGCCGAGCATAGTGCGCACGACCTTTTGCATGAAGCCCTGTCCATGGCAGTCCGGGCAAGTGACCGGCTGGGCGCCGCCTTGTGCGCCGGAGCCACCGCACTCCTGACACAGGGAGAACGTATTGATCTTGACGTGCGCCGTGCCGCCGAATACGGCGGTTTTCAAGTCGATGGAAGCGGAAGCCAGCGCATCGCGTCCAGGCTGTGTGCGCGGCACCGGGCCCTGTGAGCCGCCACCGAATGCGGAACCAAAGAACGTGGAGAATACGTCTCCCATATCGCCGAATCCCGCGCCGGAGAAGCCGCCAGCACCGGCGTTCGGATCGTTGGGGTCAACGCCGGAATCATACATACGGCGCTTATCCGGATTGGACAGCACATCGTAGGCGTTGTTCACTTCCTTGAACTTGTCCTCGAACTCCGGTCCCGCGATATCAGGGTGATACTTACGGCTGAGCTTGCGGTACGCCTTCTTGATCTCGTCGTCGCTCGCGTTGCGGTCGATGCCCAGCGTCTCGTAATAATCTGTCACTTGTTTGTTCCTTTGTATTCGTTGGTCTGCGGGTCATTGTGCCATAGCCTGCGGTCAGTCGCCGGAGCCGCTTTCCGAGACAAAAAAAGTGAGATACCTTGCCACTGCCCTGACCGCGGCCATGGTAGCCGCATAATCCATATGGGTTGGGCCGATGGATCCCACAAAAGCAATGGGTTCGTTGGTGCCGTCCTGATCGGGCGATGTCTCGTTGCGTTCCGAATCGTTCGCTACGGGCGAAGTACTGCGTCCGTAACCGCTACTGACCACTGAGGCATGCAAGAGTTCAGGTGTGTGGCTTTCGGAGCCAATGGATACGCCTACGCCAGTGGCGCTTGGCTCTTCGCTGAGGTTGCTCATCAGTTTCATGAGCACCACCTGCTCTTCCAGCGCGTCGAAGAGCGGTGCCAGATCGGTCAGAGAACGGGAATGCGCCAGATGCGATGTGCCGGACATATACAATTCGTTGGCGCGCTCGTCCAATGCCATCGATGCGAAGGCGTCGGCCAGGGCGTCGGCCGCCTCCCGCACTGTCTCGAATCCGGTGCCGCAACCAAGGGCGCGCACGGTTTCGGATGCGGATGATAAGGACTGACCGTTGCATTGTTCATTGACTGCACTGGACAGGCGGTTGATGTCGTCGGCCGTGGGCATGGCCGAGACGATCAGTCCGTGCTGTGCCACGCGACCGGTATCGGTGATTACCACGGCAAGTAGCGTGCTCATGGCCACTGGTACCAGCTCCACGTGGCGTAACGTCGCCTTGGATAATGAAGGCGATGCGACTATGGCAACTTGACCGGTGATTTCCGAGAGCAGTCGTGCGGAACGTTGCAGTGCGTCCTTGAGGCTGACCGAGCCGGATAGGAAACTATTGATACCGCGGCGTTGAGCTTCGCTGAGCGGCACAACCGTAGCCAGTCGATCTACAAAATAACGATATCCCTTTTCGGTGGGTACGCGACCGGCGGACGTATGCGGCTGAATCAGGTAGCCTTCATCTTCCAATGCGGCCATATCATTGCGAATGGTGGCAGAGCTGACGCCTAAATCGCGTTCCTTGGACAATGCCGCGGAGCCTACGGGCTCTTGCGAACGAATGTAATCTTCCACCACAGCGCGCAGTACCAGCATGCGACGTGATTGCGTCATGCGCGCCTCCTTATATATACATCTACAGTATGCAATCTGCTCTCTCATTGTATTAGCACTCATTGGTTTCGAGTGCTAATACGTTCGTTTGCGGCGAAGTGATGTGAATTGTGAACGCTAACAGAACACAAACTACCAAAACACGCCAAAATTGCACCATAACGTCGCAAACCATCGCTAGCATGGTAAGCGCAATGTGAGGGCGTCAAGCGCCCGGCACAAGCCGGATACGCGGCCCGACCAATTGGAAGGAAAGTAATCCATGACCGAATTCAAGGAGACCGAGCTCGACGAGCGCGCCATCAAGATGGCGAAGGCCCTTTCGGCTGACGCGGTGGAGAACGCCGGTTCCGGCCACCCCGGTTCCCCCGTTTCCCTGGCGCCCATCGCCTACACGCTGTACCAGCATTTCATCAAGCACGATCCGAACGATCCCAACTGGGAGGGCCGTGATCGCTTCATCCTTTCCGGTGGCCACGCCTCCCTCACCCAGTACGTCCAGCTGTACTTCTCCGGTTATGGCCTGACCCTGGACGACCTCAAGCACTTCCGTGGTGGCGCTGACACCCGTACCCCGGGTCACCCCGAGTACGGCCTGACCCCCGGTATCGAAATGACCACCGGCCCGCTGGGCCAGGGCTTCGCTTCCGCCATCGGCTTTGCCTACGGCGAGCGTTTCCAGCGCGGTCTGCTCGATCCGGAAACCCCGAAGGAAGACTCCCCGTTCTACCACAAGATCTGGGCTATCTGCGGTGAAGGCGATATCGAAGAGGGCATCTCCGGCGAAGCCGCTGCCCTTGCCGCCAACCAGAAGCTCGGCAACATCACCGTGATCTTCGACGCCAACCGCATCCAGATCGAAGGCGACACCAACCTGGTGCTGGCCGAGGATGTGCTCAAGCGTTTCCAGGCCTACGGCTGGTACACCGACGAGTTCAGCTTCATCCAGCCCGACGGCTCCTACAAGGAGGACGTCGAGGGTCTGGCCGACGTTATCGCCAAGGCCGAGGCCGCTGCTCCGGATCAGCCGAAGCTCATCAAGGTCGACACCCTGATTGCTTGGCCGACCCCGGGCAAGACCAACGATCCGTCCTCTCACGGCTCCAAGCTGGGCGCCGAGGCCGTTGCCGGCCTCAAGGAAGTCCTCGGCTACGATCCGGCAGAGAACTTCCACGTTGACGAAGAGGCTCTGGCTCACGCCCGCAAGGTTGCTGAGCGCGGTCTCGAGGCCCACAAGGAATGGGACGAGAAGTTCGACGCATGGCGCAAGGCCAACCCGGACAAGGCTGCCCTGTACGACCGCATCAAGGCCGGCGAGCTGCCGGAAGGCTTCGACAAGGCCATCGATGACCTTGAGGCCACCTTCGAGGTCGGAAAGGGTGTCGCCACCCGTGGCGCCTCCGGCTCTGTGCTCAATGCCATCGCTGCTGTCATGCCGGAACTCTGGGGCGGTTCCGCCGACCTCGGTGGCTCCAACAAGACCGACCTCAAGGGCGCTGCCACCTTCGCTCCGGCTGAGTGCGCCACCAAGCAGTGGCCGGTCTGCAACGAGTTCGGTCGTCAGCTGCACTTCGGCGTGCGCGAGTTCACCATGGGCTGCATTACCAACGGCATCCTGCTGGGCTCCCACACCCGTCCGTTCGGCGGCACCTTCTTCATGTTCTCCGACTACGAGCGTTCCGCCGTTCGTCTGGCCGCCCTCATGGAGATTCCGAACCTGTACGTGTGGACGCACGACTCCGTCGCCGTCGGCGAGGATGGCCCGACCCACCAGCCGGTTGAGCACCTTGCTTCCTTCCGCGCTATCCCGCAGCTTGAGGTCGTTCGCCCGGCCGATGCCTTCGAGACCGCCGAAGCCTACCGCTACTTCTTCGAGAAGAAGAACACGCTGCCGGCTGCCATGGTGCTGTCCCGTCAGGGCGTCCCGGTTCTCGCCGAGACCGCTGCCAAGGCCAAGGACGGTGTCCGCAAGGGCGCTTATGTCCTGGTCGACACCGAAGGCACTCCGGATGTCATCCTGATGGCCACCGGTTCCGAAGTCCAGCTGGCCGTCAAGGCCGCCAAGACCCTCGCTGAGGAAGGCGTCAAGGCCCGCGTGGTCTCCGTGCCGTCCCTCGAATGGTTCGAGGAGCAGGACGCCGAGTACAAGGAGGCCGTGCTTCCTGCCGGTGTCAAGGCTCGCGTCTCCGTCGAGGCCGGCGTTGCCATGCCGTGGTACAAGTACCTCGGTTCCTACGGCAAGCCTGTCTCCATCGAGCAGTTCGGTCTGCAGGGCGACGGTGCTCAGAACCTCATCGACCTCGGCATCACCGCCGAGCACGTGGTGGAAGCCGCCAAGGCCTCCATCGCCGAAGTCGAAGCCGCCAAGTGATTTCACTGCCCTCCCTCACTAGAGGGAGGGCTTAACAAGATTTGTTCCATAACGGAATATAAGGAGAAAAATAAATGACTGAAGCAACTCAGCGTACGTCCGACAACGGCGTTTCCATCTGGCTGGACGACCTGTCCCGCTCCCGCATCGAGTCCGGCTCCCTGCAGGACCTCATCGCCAACAAGAACGTGGTCGGCGTTACCACCAACCCGTCCATCTTCCAGAAGGCCCTGAGCCAGGTCGGCCCGTACGACGCTCAGCTCAAGGAGCTCGGCAAGGTTGACGTTGAGACCGCTGTCCGCGAGCTCACCACCACCGACGTGCGCAACGCCACCGACATCTTCCGCGAGATCGCTGAGGCTACCGACTTCGTCGACGGCCGTGTCTCCATCGAGGTCGACCCGCGTCTGGCCCATGACACCGAGAACACCGCCAAGCAGGCTGTGGAACTCTGGGAGAAGGTCAACCGCCCGAACGCCATGATCAAGATCCCGGCAACCCTCGAAGGCCTGCCGGCCATCACCGCCACCCTGGCCAAGGGCATCTCCGTCAACGTCACCCTGATCTTCTCGCTCGAGCGTTACGAGCAGGTCATCGACGCCTTCATCGAGGGCATCGCCCAGGCTGACGCCAACGGCCACGACCTGAAGCACATCGGCTCCGTCGCTTCCTTCTTCGTGTCCCGCGTGGACACCGCTGTCGACAAGCTGCTGGAAGCCAACGGCTCCGACGAAGCCAAGGCTCTGGAGGGCAAGGCTGCTGTGGCCAACGCTCGCCTGGCTTACGAGCTCTTCGAGAAGAAGTTCGCTGAGGATCCGCGTTGGGCCGACCTGGCTGCCAAGGGCGCCAAGGTTCAGCGCCCGCTGTGGGCTTCCACCGGCACCAAGAACGCTGCCTACTCCGACTGCAAGTACGTTGACGAGCTCGTTGCTAAGCACATCGTCAACACCATGCCGGAGAAGACCCTGAACGCTCTGGCCGACCACGGCAACGGCGCTCCGTCCATCGAGGGCACCTACGAGGAGTCCCACGCCGTCATCAACAAGCTGGCTGAGCTGGGCATCAACCTCAAGGACGTCACCGACAAGCTGGAGGCCGACGGTGTCGCCGCCTTCATCAAGTCCTGGGATTCCGTGCTGGCTGACGTCCAGTCCGGCATCGACCGCGTGAACGCCTGAGATTATTAGTCGATGCGCCTAGCGCATTAACTGGTTAGCTCACAGGAGCCCCGACCCCAACCGGTCGGGGCTCCTTGCGTTTGTTGCTACAGTGGTACGAGCACATGAGAGAAAGGCCGAACCATAATGAACAAACTTGTCGCACGCCAGCGGTTGGTCATGACCTTCACGTTCTTTTCGATGTTCTTCGGCGCGGGCAATCTAATCTTCCCACCATTCGTCGGCGCGCAAGCTGGTTTCGCAACCATGCTGGCGGCCATTGGCTTCATCGTCTCCGCGGTCGGCCTGCCGATTCTCGGCGTACTGGCGGTCACTTTCGCCGGAGGCTTCGACAAGCTCGCCGGCCGGGTCTCCCCCAAATTTGCCCTGTTCCTCGGCGTGGCGATCATGCTCACCATCGGCCCCTGTTTTGCGATTCCGCGTACGGCCACCACCTCATTCGAAATGATGGTGGCACCTTTCGTGCCGACTTCCTATGACTGGCTAGCCCAGCTTATCTACTCACTCGTGTTCTTCTCGCTTGCCTTCTTGTTCGCCCAACATCCTGAGAAACTCTCCAAAGTGCTCGGCCGATTCATGGGACCCTTACTGCTGGTGCTTATCGCGGTTCTGTTCATCGCATGCCTGGTCCACGGCATCGGCACCCCGGCCAAACCGATGGGCGATTACTCCACAAACCAAATCGCACGCGGCTTCCTCGACGGCTACCAGACCATGGATCTGCTTGCCGCGCTTTATTTCGGCATCGTGATTTCCGCGAATATCCGCGCCCAGCAAGTCGATGATGAATCGCAAGTGCAGAAGGAAACCGCGTATGCCGGGCTCGGCACCGGCGTGCTGCTTATCGTGATTTACGGCGCCCTGAGTTATGTGGGCGTGGTGTCTGGCGCCATCGCTTCTATCGACCCGGCCAAGGACACAGGTGCCACCGTACTCACCAACCTCACCTCTTCCCTGTTCGGCACGTTCGGCACCGCGTTCCTTGGCGTCGTGTTCGTCATCGCATGCCTCAACGTATGCACCGGATTGATCTGCACCTGCGCCACCTACTTCCATACTCGATTCCAGACCGTCGCCGGACGAACGCTGAGCTACCGCACTTGGCAGATCATCTTCACCGTGTTCAGCTTCATCGTGTCCAACGCCGGGCTGAGCGCGATCATCAAAGTCTCCGTGCCGGTGTTGTCCGCGTTGTATCCGATTGCCATTGTGCTGGTGTTGCTGGCGCTTACCCATAAGAAGCTTGGCGCGCGATTCCCGCGTGTCTACTTCTGGACTGTACTGCTGGTGGGCATCGCCTCCTTCGCCACTTGCATCTCCAGCCTGGCCGCCGTCTTCGGCGGTTCCATCAGTTGGCTGGACGCGGCACTGGCCATGCTCCCCCTGCAGCAATACCAACTCGGCTGGGTTATGCCGGCCATCATTGGTCTCGCCATCGGCATCGCCGATGCTCCCCGGCGGTAGTTGCCCGGTGTGCACGGAGTCTGACGGTCGGTCAGTGATAGTGGTTGTCATGTTAGCTGTCACAGCATCACGCCTATAAAGCGGCATACAGAATTCCTGTATACTGCTGGCCTTCGCTCATCTATTATAGTCATACTGGCATCATCGATAACGGCATAAGGCGGGGTACATCATGAACACCAGTGATAGACAGATAACGGAAACCGACCGGAATCGCGAGCTTGGATTGATTCCGGCCATGGTGATGGCGATCATTGCGGCGCTCAGCGGTGCTGGCGTATCGTTCGCGCCACTATATGAGCGAATCTGGGGCGGCATGATGCTGCATCCGAACTGTCCGACGATTGGCAGAATGACTTATTATCTGTCTGGCCAGGCAACTGGTGATTACGGAGCCTGCGTCACCTCGCCACTGTGGTTTCTGGCGGTGACTGCGCTGAGCGTCGTTGCAATCATTTGTCTGACTGTTGCAGGAGTACAGGGCTTTGCTCGTCATCGTCTTCGCACGGTCATCTGTGTTTTTCTTGCGGCAGTGGCCGTTGCGTTCATATTGGTGCTGAGCGCGAATACCAAAATTGTAATGTTGTGGGCGATACATGCGGCAACGTGGTTGGTTTACGCCATACTTGCCGCCTATTCGCGCAACAGCACTAGTATCCAGCAGCAGCATATAGCCGATCTGACTAATCTGACGGGTTCGGATAAGTCTGCCTCCGAGCGCGGTGGTTGGTCTCTGGTGACGCGGCTGCTGCTCGTGTGGCAAATTGGCGTGATGCCGGTGCTCGTCACCGAATACTCGGTGTCCGATGAGGTCAATTCCACCGGCGGTGTGACCATCGCTTGTGGACTTGGACTTGCGGCATATGCGCTGGTGCATCTCATCTCTATCGATATTCCACGAGATAACGTTGGTTCAGCACTGCCGACGATTCGCGATATACGACCTGTATCTGTGCATAAGCTGTTTCGGGTTATCAGTATTAATGCGTCTGCCGTAAGTCATGTATCGGTTCCTCTTGGCCTGTTTTGGGCAGTAATCACTTTTCTGACCTACAGTTACGGCACTGGCGGCCATACCGATTTTTGCCCCGCGCTGGCAGCAACGAACAATGCGGGACTTATTGCTTTTTGCACCGGTTCAGGACCTCTCATCGTACTAGCCGTTTTGCTGTACGTGCTGCCAATATTTTCCCTCGTCTCGGCCATCGCAACCGTTATGGCCACCACAGGCAGCATGAGCAACAGTCATAATTCGGCTAATTCAGCTGGTTTTCAGAATAAGGCCGCGATATTCTACCTGCTGTTAACAGCTGTACTGTCCGCCACTGCGTTCATCATCGCCTTCACCTTGGCATGACCCGATTCAGTTGCAGGTATTCCGGTACTTGTTAGCGACGTTGCGGGTATAAAGGTGCAAGTTACGGCGCACAATCGGCTCTAACTTGCACCTTTATACCTGCAATCTATGGAGTTGAGCCCGAATAGCGCTGTTCAGGTACTCCAGATCGACCCTTTATACCTGCAAACCATACGAATCAAGGCCGGCCTCATTGTCATTGCAGGTATTTTGGTGCGATAAAGACCTCATGTGGAGACGGTCCCACTCGGGCTCATATTTTTATTAGTTTCGGCGTTACGCCCCCACGCTCAGTCGATGGCATCGACAATGGGATGTAGATTTGCAGAAAGACGGGGTGCGTCGATGGTTACGGTGCCGTACAGTTCGTCGACATCGATATTCATATAAAGATATGCCGACGAGTGCGCATTAGTGGACTCGTCGGCATTGAGAAAATCAGCTCTGCCAGTAGTAGCTGAGGAAGTCGGAGAGCTTGTTGGTGGCATCCTTGAGCACTTCGATGCGTGGCAGGTAGACGATACGGAAGTGATCCGGCTCGTGCCAGTTGAAGCCGCCGCCGCGCGTGATGAGAATGCGCTTGTCATGCAGCAGATCGAGGGCGAACTGCTCGTCGTCATGTACGTTGAACTTCTTGATATCAATCTTCGGGAAGATATAGAACGCGGCCTTCGGCTTGACCGCGGTGATGCCCGGAATGGAGTTCAACGCGTCATAGATGTAATCACGTTGGTCATGGATACGGCCACCGGGCACGATATAGTCGTGCACGCTCTGATGGCCGCCCAGCGCGGTCTGCACAATGGACTGCGCGGGCACGTTCGAACAGATGCGCATGTTGGTGAGCATATTGATGCCCTCGATGTAATCCTTGGCGATGGCCTTGTTGCCCGACAAAATCATCCAGCCCACGCGGTAGCCGGCGATCATATGCGACTTGGACAGGCCGGAGAAGGTCACGCAGAACAGATCCGGAGCCATGGAAGCGATGGAAATATGCTCGAGCCCGTCCATAACCAGACGATCGTAGATTTCGTCGGAGAAAATCATGAGCTGGTGCTCACGCGCCAAGTCGACAATCTGCTGCAGCACTTCCTTTGGATACAGCGCACCGGTCGGATTGTTCGGATTGATGAGCACTATGGCCACGGTACGATCGGTGATCTTCTTACGCATATCGTCGATATCCGGGTACCAGTCGGACTTCTCGTCGCACAGGTAATGCACGGCGGTGCCGCCGGCGAGATTCACACAGGCGGTCCACAGCGGGTAATCCGGAGATGGCACAAGCACCTCATCGCCACTGTCGAGCAGCGCGGACATAGACAGGTTGATGAGCTCGCTGACACCATTGCCGGTGTAGATGTCTTCGATGGTGACGTTCGGAATGTTCTTGAGCTGTGCATACTGCATGATGGCCTTACGCGCGGAGAACAGGCCCTTGGAAGCCGAATAGCCTTCGGTTTCAGGCAATTGTTGCGCCATGTCGTAGACGACCTCGTCCGGCGTACGGAAGCCGAACGGTGCAGGGTTGCCGATGTTGAGCTTCAGTACGTGGGTGCCGGCCTGTTCCATGCGGGCCGCCTCATCAACCACTGGGCCGCGAACATCGTAGAGCACGTCATCAAGCTTGTGTGATTTGCCAAAGGTACGGCGGCGAGCAGCAGGAATTTCCGTTTCCGCCGACGTGGGAGCTCCGCTCGGTGTGTCAATATGGGAAGCGGGTTGTGCGTCGGAGTTCAATTTTGTTTCCGAGGATTGGCCACGAAGCCAGTTCGCATCGACATCAAGTTCGTCAGCCAGAAACAGCAGCACATCCTCTCGCGGCATGGTCTTGCCCGCAACATATTGGCTGATGTGGCTTTTGCCCATCTTGACACCGCGGCGTTCGGCGGCGTGCACCAGATCAACCTGCTTCAATTCCCTACTGTTCATCGCATTGCGCAGTCGTTCCGCAAACACCGATACGCTCATAGTCCCATGCCTCCAACCGGAAGTTCAATTGTCTTGTTGAACAACGGTTCAAAGCATACGCCTAGTTCAATATGTGTTCAATTTTTGGCGTGTTTACAGTGTTCGAACGGCACAGCAATTATCGAAGCTGTGACTCGATCCACTGAGCGACGCCATCCTCGTTGTTAGGAGGGCAAATCTCGTCGGCGATGGACAGCACTTTTGGATTCGCGTTGGCCACGGCCACTCCTCTGCCAGATTCGCTCATCATATTGATGTCGATGAGATCGTCGCCGAAAGCCGCAGTCTGCTCAAGCGGGACATCGAGACGATCGCACAGCAAGCGCAGCGCATGCTCCTTGTTGGCCTGAGGATTCATGAGCATCCACATCACGCCTTCGCTGATGGAGATGTCGAAGTCCGGCGGAATCAGCGCACGCAGTTCATTCCATTGTTCCGGTTCAGGGAAGATGGTGATTTTGTCTGCGATTCCATCAGGAACGTCATGGAAGTTCGTGTATTGGAAAGCCTGAGTCTTCCAATACACGCGCACATCGAAGTTGGTGTAGCGCACGTCGTTCATCACGATGCCGATTTTGAGGTTTGGCATACGGTCGAGCAGAAACAGGCAGACTTCGCAGGCGCGCTGTGAGGAGAAACCGATTTTGATGAGATGATTCTCGCTCTGCTGTGATGAGTCGGATGTCAGCATATCGAAATCGGAATTGGCCGGGTCGAAATCGATGAGGGCACCGTTGAGATAGATCACAGCATCAACGGGCAGTTTCTCGGCAAACTGCAGTCCGGTACTCACCGGTCGCGCGGTGGCGATGGCGAATTTCATGCCGGCGTCGTGAGCCCGAGCGATGGTGTCGATGCTGCGCTGGGTGATGAAACGATCCTCAAAGACCTCGGCGTCATGCAATAGAGTGCCGTCGAGGTCGGCGACCAGCAGTTCGGGGCGAGTTGTCGTCTTGATGGTTGTGGTCACAGCAGTCCCTTGCAATGGTCTCGGACGAGTTCGGCGGAGTGATGCATTTTGGCCATTTCCTCGTTGCTTAGTTCCAGTTCCACGATTTCATTGGCACCATTGGCACGCAGTTCGGTGGGCACGCCAAGGAACACGTCATGTTCGCCGTATTCGCCGTCCAGCAGCGTAGAGACGGGGACGATGCGACGCTCATCCCACAGAATGGTCTGCACTATGCCGGCCACGGTGGAAGCAATGCCGAAGTTGGTGCCGCCCTTGGCCGCCACGATTTCGTCGCCGCGGGTACGGGTCTTTTCCTCGACTTCGGCGGTGGATACGGAGGCGAAGCGGTCTTGGTTGTCAGCCAGGAAGCGAGCGAACGGCTTGCCGCCGAGCGAGACGGTGGACCACGCGGTGAATTGGGAGTCGCCATGCTCGCCCATCACGAAGCCGCCCACATTGCGCGGATCAAGGCCGGTTTCCTCGCCGATGATGGTCTTGAGGCGTGAGGTATCGAGCGCGGTACCGGTGCCAAGCACCTGGGTGCGCGGCAGGCCGGAACGTTTCCATGCGTACCAGGCCATTACGTCGACCGGGTTGGAAACCATGACGATTACGCCGTCAAAGCCCGAGGCCATGACATTGTCGACCACTTCGCCCACGAGTCCGACGGTGAAGCCGAGCTCGGCCATACGGTTGGAATTGGCCGGCGGCTTACGTCCCACGGTGATGACGACGATATCCGCGTCCTTGCAATCGGCATAGTCGCCGGCACGCACCTTGACGTGACGATCCTGGAACTCGCTGCCGTCATCGAGATCGCGGGCCTCCCCCAAAGCTTTGGCGGCAAAATGATCGATGAGCACGAGCTCATTGCACAGACCATGTGTAACGATGCTGAAGGCCGCGGTCGCACCGACCTGTCCGGTGCCCACAATGACGACTTTGTTACGGTTCATAGTGACCATAGTGCACTCCTTTGCAAGCCATGAACGATGGAAAAACTACGACCCATGACCGGTATATCGGTCATGGGTCGTGAAAAGTTTACAAAATCAATCAGCCGAGGTTGAACTTGGTCATCATGTCGAGGCCGATAATCAGAGCCACCCATACGAGGGCGATGATAACGGTCCAGCGGTTCAGGTTCTTTTCGGCGACGCCGGAGGTGCCGGCATTCTGGGTCAGACCGCCACCGAACATGTCGGACAGACCGCCGCCCTTGCCCTTGTGCATAAGGATGAGCAGGGTCAGCACGAAGCTGAGCAGCACGACGATGACTTGCAGCGTGATCTTAAGAGCGGTCACAGGGTACCTCCGAGTTGAATTTACTGTTGATAAGCATAGCGCACATATCGGAAAACCAGTGTATTACGACCGTGAAGATGTTGTTTTCAGCGCAAGACGGGCGATTTTGGACAATTCCTCGACATCCAAGGCAGCGCCGCCGATGAGGAACCCGTCCACATCAGGCTGGGAGATGAGTTCTGCCGCGTTCTTTGAGGTGACGGAGCCGCCGTACAGAATGCGTACGCTGTCCGACACCTTTTGACCGAACGTGGTCTTCAAATCATCGCGAATCGCGTTGGCTGCGTCCTGAGCGGATTGCGGGGTGGCGACCATGCCGGTGCCGATGGCCCAGACCGGTTCGTAGGCCACGATGAGTTTGGCAGCTTCCTCATCGGAAAGATCACGGGTGACATCGCGCACCTGGCCGACTGCGAAGTCGAGCTCAATGCCCTTACGGCGTTCCTCGTAGCTTTCGCCTACGCACAGTATTGGCTGCATGCCGGCGGCAAGTACGGCACGCACCTGATCGACGATATTGGCATCGTCTTCAGGATGGTATTTACGGCGCTCGGAATGTCCGACAATGACATACGAGCAGCCAAGGTGGGCCAGCATATCGGCGGATACGTCACCGGTAAAGGCGCCTTGCGTGGTCACGGATACCGACTGGGCACCATAGGTGAGGCGGAGCTTGTCGGCTTCGACAAGCACCTGCACGCTGCGCAGCGAGGTGAAGGACGGGAAAAGGGCGACCTCGCAACGCTTGAAGTCGAAATGAGCGTCGCGCAGTAGCCATACCAGCTTCTGTACAAAGTACGTGGCTTCCAGATGATCGAAGTTCATCTTCCAGTTGCCGGCTACCAAAGGAATGCGCTTGGACGCCATGATTTCCCCTCTCATTATCGTTCCTTGGCTCCCCCCAGCGAGGGGAGCCGTCAGCAAAGCTGACTGAGGGGAGCCCGACATCGCCGTAACTCCCCTCAGTCTCGCTACGCGAGCCAGCTCCCCTCGAGGAGGGGAGCCAGAATAAAACTTACTCGAGCACCTTCAGACCCGGGAGCTCCTTGCCCTCGAGGAACTCGAGGGAAGCGCCACCACCGGTGGAGATGTGGGAGAAGCCATCCTCCGGGAAGCCGAGGTTGCGCACGGCGGAAGCGGAGTCACCGCCACCGACGATGGTGAACGCACCGGCTGCGGTGGCGTCGACCAGACCCTGGGCCACGGCCTTGGTGCCGGCGGCGAACTCAGGAACCTCGAACACGCCCATCGGGCCGTTCCACACGACGGTCTTGGAGTCGACGATCTTGTCGTGGAAGAGCTTCTGGGAATCCGGGCCGATGTCCAGACCCATCTTGTCGGACGGAATGGCGTCGGCGGCAACGACCTCCGGGGCAACCGGGGTGTCACCGGCCGGGAAGCCGGCGTTCACGACGACATCGGTCGGCAGCACGAGCTCAACGCCGTTCTTCTCGGCAGTGGCGATGTAGCCCTTGACCTTCTCAAGCTGGTCCTCTTCAAGCAGGGAGGTGCCGACCTCGTAGCCCTTGGCCTTGAGGAAGGTGAACACCATGCCGCCGCCAATGACCAGACGGTCAGCCTTGTCGAGCAGATTCTCGATGACGCCGAGCTTGTCGGAGACCTTGGAACCGCCAAGCACCACGGTGAACGGACGCTCCGGGTTCTCGGTGGCCTTGGACAGGGCCTTGACTTCCTTCTCGACCAGCAGGCCTGCGGCGGCCGTCAGATCGGCGGCAACGTCGTAGTTGGAGCCCTGAGCGCGGTGAACCACGCCGAAGCCGTCGGAGACGAAGGCCTCGCCGAGGGCGGCGATCTTCCTGGCGTAGGCGGCGCGTTCGTCGGCGTCCTTGGAGGTTTCCTCCGGGTTGAAGCGAACGTTCTCGAGCAGCACGACGTCGCCATCGTTCATGGCGGCGACCTTGGCCTGGGCGTCCTCACCGTAGGTGTCCTTGGCCAGCGGCACGTTGGTGCCCAGCAGCTCGCCGAGGCGGGCGGCAACCGGGGCCAGGCTCAGCTCAGGGACGACCTTGCCCTTCGGGCGGCCGAGGTGGGCCATGAGGATGACCTTGGCGCCTTCTTCGCGCAGGGTCTTGATGGTCGGCAGAGCGGCCTTGATTCGACCGTCATCGGTGATGGTGGTGCCGTCCAGCGGAACATTGAAATCAGCGCGAACCAGAACGCGCTTGCCCTTGAGATCTCCAAGGTCCTTGAGTGTCTTCATGAATATCCTTTCCTTGACGAATTTCACGTCAAAGTGGCCAATTTTTGCCACTTTGCATATTACAGGCATTCCAGAACAAAACACCGCATTCGTCTGATGACTGAATGCGGTGTTTCGTAAGTCGTTGCATATGCTGGACGATCTTGACGGTTTGCCTCTTACCGTCCTTCGGCAGCCCGGGCCTTTTCGGTTTTCTCGGCGAGCTGGAGCAGTCGACGGATACGGCCTGCGATTGCATCCTTGGTGATCTGCGGTTCGGCAATCTTGCCGAGCTCCTCGAGGCTCTTGTCCACGTGGTCGATGCGCAGCTGGCCGGCTTGACGAAGATTGTCCGGAATGTTGTCGCCCAGCACCTCGAAGGCATGCTGCACCTTCTCGCTGGCCTCGGCGGCGGCTTTGGCGGACCTGCGCATATTGGCATCATCGAAGTTGGCCAGACGATTGGCCTTGCCGCGGGCTTCGCCGTCGGAACGCTTGCCGGTCCATTCGCGGGCGGAACGGGTGGCACCCATGAGCTTGAGCATGCGCTCGATGGCGTCGGGATCTTTGAGCGTCACGCGTTCGGAACTGCGCAGGGTGCGATGCTTGGCCTGAATGCCGAGACGACGGGCCACGCCGCACAGGGCCATGGCGGCCTCTTCGGTGGGGCAGGCGATTTCCAGGAAGCTTGCTTTACCGGGGTCGGACAGGAAGCCACGGGCCATGAAAGCGCCACGCCATGCGGCCTTAATCTGGGCGATGGAGCCGTTGACCACTTCGGCGGGAAGTCCGCGCACCTGCTGCTTGCGGCGGTCGACCAGACCGGTCTGCAGCGCAAGGGCCACCACGTTGCGGGTGACAAGCACCACATAGGTTTCCACCGGACCATTCGGAGTCTGGCGGGTCAGGTGATTGACCTCTGCCTCATGACCGAATACGTTCTTCAGGGTGTTTTGAAGCCACTCGGCTGCATCCAATGAGGTAAATACGGCTTGAATCACATACGCGTTTTGCACAGGACGCAAACCACCGCCAAAACGAATCATGGCCGCTGCTTGGGCCTTGATCGCGGCAGGCGAGTCACCTTCAAAGGCAGCCAACTCGCTTTTAACATCGTCCAGAAGAGCCAAAGATCCAACCTCCTACAGTCCCGTTCTTCTCAATGCCTTAGGCGCCTCGGCCATCAAGCAGTCGGAAGCCATCGGCTTTCTGTGATACCTAATCTGGTGGACAACCGAACCCGTTTGATATATATTTTGGGCTTTGTTTTCTCGCAGTGTGGTCACTCAGGATGAGCGTCGATGGTGTTGTTCCCGCGCCGAAACGGTGACGTTCAGGCCGTGTGCGCGTAGTCGGCGAGCCAGTTCTTCGCTCATCGCGACCGATCGATGCTGGCCTCCGGTGCAACCTATGGCAATGGTCACAAAGTGCTTGTCTTCCTGGGCATATCCTTCGATGGCCGTTTCAATGGCGCGTTCATAGGAATCAAGGAATTCCTTGGCGCCTTTGCTGGACAGCACATAGTCGGCGACGGGTTTGTCGGCTCCGGTAAGCTCGCGCAGGCTGGGCACCCAGAATGGATTGGGCAGGAACCGGACATCGGCCACGAAATCGGCATCTATAGGCATGCCGTATTTGAATCCGAAGCTGAAGATGTGCACGGCCACGGTGGTGGGCCCGGATCCCAACATTGTCTCGTAGAGCTTGGTGGACAGCTGATGGATGCTCAAGGAACTGGTGTCGATGACCCAATCGGCCCGCTCTTTGAGGTTTTCCAGTAGATGGCGTTCCTCGAGAATGCCATCGATAAGACGGTTGCCGTGCTGCAATGGGTGCGGGCGGCGGACGGATTCGTATCGTTTGATAAGTATGTCGTTGCTGGCATCAAGGAAAAGGATGCGGGTTTTGACACCGAGATCATCCAAGTGGCCGAGCACGGCTGCCAGATCGTCAAAGTAGCTGCGGGAACGTACGTCAATGACTGCGGCGAGCTTGTGAACGCCGCTGTCTGACCCGGAGGTCGTCATCATATCGACAAGAGGAACCAGCAATTTAGGCGGCAGGTTGTCGACTACGTACCAGCCCATATCCTCCACCGAATCGGCGGCACGGGAACGGCCTGCGCCGGACATACCGGTGATGAGCAATACCTCGAATGCGTCGGCCGGATTGGGCTGATTATCCGCAGCGGCGGAATCGGAATGGGTGTCGACCTTATTTTCCGAATCGTGGATGGAAGATGGCTGACTCATCACAATGCCTCCTCGAGCGCGTTGCGCATCGCGATTTCCAGATGATCGTCCTCGGTGGTGGTGCCTTGCAACCGCTTGTCGGCGTCACTGGGCGGATCGTCGTCCCATATGCCGGTCATCAGCAGCACTTGGATAAGTGCCTGATACAGCAGCATTTCCTCGCCGCCAATGGCGCGGCCACCGTGGGCCCGCCATGCTTGCATGAGTTTGGTGGGACGTGGATTGTATACCACGTCCAGCAACAGGCCAGAATACGGTTCCGCGTGCGATGCGCTGTCTGTGTTGATGACATTCGCGATGCCGTTTGCCGCCAAACCGGGAATGGTATTGATGACATAGGTGGCGGTGCGTGCGGCGTTGAGCAGGGCCGACGTGTCGCTCAGTTCGATTTCGTCGTACGGGTTATGCGTGTTGATGAATTTTTCGGCCACGGGCTTCAATCCGGCGTTCTTACCGGGATGCCGTGCGGCGACGGTGATATGGCCGATCTCCGGCATCATGCAGCACGCAGCCAATGCCGAGGTGGCGGTGTTGCCGTTGCCGATGATGAGGGCTGTGCCGGCGCGATCGCCCGCATGATGGTTGCCGAGCTCCCGGTTGATATGGTCGAAGGCGAGTTGGATGCCGATGACATCGGTGTTGTACAGTTTGATGGCCGGCTTTCCGTGAGGCCAGGCCGGATCATCGGTGATGTCATTCCAGTCGAACACCGCGGTGTTGGCCACCCTGAGTTCCTTGGCCCACAGGTTCTCCGGGGTGCCGTACGGCTGGATGGTGCGTTTCAGTGGCATGGTCAGGCTCAGGCCGGCCCAAGTGGAGTCAAGACCTTTGAGGAAAGCATCAAGGTCATCCTCCCCCGCCTCGTGCTTGTCATACAGCCAATCATTGAGATTCAGCGACCGGTAGGCCGCGTTATGCAGTACCGGAGACAGAGAATGCGCAATCGGTTTGCCAAGTACTGCGCAGCGATGGTTGGCCATATCCCCTCCTTGAATATCTTCTTCCATGCTAGCCGACATCTTGTCGTGGTGTTGTCACGCTACGCAATCCGTAATCGAAAATTCATGCCGAGTGGCGGCACCGGCTCCGGGAAGGAGATTATCGCGACTGTGTATGGGAAACTGTCATGGGCTGTTGCCGCACTGGCTCCCCACAGAAGGGGAGCTGTCACGAAGTGACTGAGGGGAGGTCCCGAAGAGAATCAGCTGAGTCTGCCTACTCGTCATGCAACGCGGCATACAACGCCTCGGCCTTGGCGTGGCCAACACCTTTGACCTGCTCGAAGTCCTCGACGCTGGCCACACGCATGGCTTTGACCGAACCGAAATGATTGAGCAGCCGTTTCTGATAGCTCTCTCCAATACCCGGAATCTCATCGAGCGCACTGCGCAGCGCGCCTTTGCGGCGCTGCTGGCGATGGTAGGTGATCGCGAATCGATGCGATTCGTCACGTACGCGCTGCAGCAGGTACATGCCTTCGGACTGGCGTTTGAGGATGATCGGATAGTCATCATCCGGCACCCATACCTCTTCGAGGCGTTTGGCCAAGCCACAGACGGCCACATCATCCACGCCGCAATCCTCGAGAGCCTTGGCCGCGGCCATGACCTGTGGTTTGCCGCCATCGACCACCACGAGATTCGGCTTGTATGCAAAGTGATGACGATTCGTGTTCTGCTGGACCACAGACGAATCGGCAAATGATGAGGCATCGGTAATTGCTGCCGGCGTCGTACTGCTGGTGCCATTTGCATCGGATACGGATTGTTCCTGCTGTTGCTCAGCCTTGGCCGCGCGCTGCTCCGCGTCGATGCTCTCGCCGGAATCCCCGGCGATATTGCCATGCTTGAAACGTCGCGTCAGCGTCTCGTAGAGCGCGGAGAGATCGTCCACTGCTCCTTGCCCGTCCTTGCCGCGAATGGAAAAACGACGGTATTCGGATTTCTTGGCGATGGCGTCCTCGAACACCACCATGGAAGCCACCTGGAAGGCGCCACCCACGGTGTTCGAAATGTCGTAGCATTCGATGCGCAACGGCGCCTGGTTCAGGCCCAGGGCCTTGGCCACGTCGTTCATGGCCTGGGTGCGTGCGCCCATATCGGAGATGCGGCTCATCTTGCTGCGCTGCAACGCCTGGCTGGCGTTCTCGTTGGCGCGATCCATGAGCTGCTTCTTGTCGCCTCGGGAGGCCACGCGAATGGTCACCGTTCCCCCGCGCTGGTCGGTCAGCCAGCTTTCGAGTTCCGCGCGACGGGACGGTTCGATCGGCACGATGATTTCGCGCGGCACAGGCGCAATGGGAGCCAGCAGATCCACGCGGCCGGTGGTTTCCTGACGGGTGTTGCGTTCGCGGGTGGCTTGGGCGCGAGCAATCGCGTCCGTGGCCGTAAGGGTTTGCGTGGAGCCGATGGCTTCGCGACTGGTGGAAATGGTTGCAGCGCCACCCCCAGTCACGCTTCGCGTGCCAGCCCCCGCCAGCGGGAGCACGGCTGCATTTTCGCCCCCGCTAGCAGGGGCTGTCGGCGCAGCCGACTGGGGGTGGTCATTCCCTGCCTCATCCGAATACACCTGCACCAGAAGATCCGCCATCAAGTCAGTATCAGCGATGTCCTCGACCCGTTCGACGCTCCAGTTGCGTTCGCCACGAATCGAACCCGCGCGTACATAGAAAGCGTGCACGGAAGCTTCCAATTCGTCGCTGGCAAAGCCGAACACGTCGGCATCCACGTCCTGATCGAAGACGACGGCGTTCTGCTGCACCACGGTCTCCAACATCTGAATCTGATCGCGCAGACGTGCCGCCTTCTCGAATTCAAGCTCGGCGCTGGCCTCTTTCATGTCGCGGGTCAACTGCGCGATATACGGCCGTCCAAGGCGTCCGGTCATGACGCCAACAAGTTGTTCGCACAGCCGTCGATGTTCGTCCGCTTCAATCTGATTCACGCAGGGAGCCGAGCATTTGCCGATAGAGGCCAGCAGGCAGGGCCGGCCGGTCAGCTGAGCTTTATGAAATACATTCGTGGTGCAGGTACGTACCGGAAAGGTGCGCAGCAGCCGATCGAGGCTGTGCCTCAGCTCCCACACCTTGGCGTATGGGCCGAAGTAACGAGTATCGCGGCGTTTGCGCGACCGCGTGACCCACACGCGGGGAACCCGCTCCCCCGTGCTGACCGCCAGATACGGATAGGTCTTGTCGTCGCGGAACTGCACGTTGAACCGCGGATCGAACTCCTTGATCCACGTGTACTCAAGCGTCAACGATTCCAACTCAGTGGCAACAACCGTCCACTCCAGACTGCGTGCCGTAAGCACCATGGTCTGTGTGCGCGGATGCAGCAGATACAGTGGCTGGAAATAATTGGTAAGCCTATTGCGCAGGTTCTTGGCCTTGCCTACATAAATGACGCGCCCTTCCCCATCGCGCCACTTATACACACCAGGCTTGGCCGGAATGTCCGAAGTCTTAGGCCGAAACAGATCACGAGAATCCCCCAGCAAAGGCGCCCCATTCGCATTCACCTTCGCCGCAGCTGCGCTTTCTTCGGCTCCTGCACTAGAGCTTTCCGGCATCAACGCCGCCGCAGTCTTGCGCCACTCGTCCGGACTATGCCGCTCGATATCGTTCGTCATAATCCTCCTCTCGCAAGTAGCAGCAGATAATTGATTCAGGATTGGGTGGGCTGGGGTGTGCGTTGCTGGACCGTAAAGACTTGGCCTGAGCAGCCCGGAGCGTGTCCAGCGACGCACACCCCAGCCCACCCCAAGGTCAGCCGTAATTGAAAGGCTATAGCATCGGTTTCAGGAACTTGCCGGTCCAGGATTCGTCGCATTCGGCAACCTGCTCAGGAGTGCCCTGCGTAACGATGGTGCCGCCGCCGTCACCGCCTTCCGGACCAAGATCAATCAACCAATCGGCCTCCTTGATCACGTCCAGATTATGTTCGATGACAATAACCGTATTGCCCTTGTCCACTAGGGATTGCAGCACTTTGAGCAGCTTGTTTACATCTTCGAAGTGCAGACCGGTGGTCGGCTCGTCGAGGATGTACACGGTCTTGCCGTCGGAACGGCGTTGCAGTTCGGTGGCGAGTTTGACGCGCTGCGATTCACCGCCGGACAGGGTGGGCGCGGGCTGGCCGAGCCGGATGTATCCGAGGCCGACGTCCACCAAGGTCTTCAGATATCGGGAAATGCCGGTGTAGGCCTTGAAGAAGTTGGCTGCCTCTTCGATGGGCATATCGAGAATATCGGAAACGGTTTTGCCGTTGTACGTGACTTCGAGGGTTTCACGGTTGTATCGTTTGCCGTGGCAGGTCTCGCATTCCACGTAGACGTCCGGCAGGAAGTTCATTTCGATCTTCAGCGTGCCGTCGCCGTGGCAGGCTTCACAGCGGCCTCCCTTGACGTTGAAGCTGAATCGGCCGGGGCCGTAGCCGCGCACCTGTGCTTCGGGGGTTTTGGCGAAGAGTGCACGAATCTTGTCCCACACGCCGGTATAGGTGGCTGGGTTGGAGCGTGGAGTGCGGCCGATCGGGTTCTGATCGACGTGGATCACTTTGCGCACCTGGTCGACGCCTTCGACGCGCGTATGCTTGCCGGGCACGATGCGTGCGCCGTTGAGCTTGTCGGCGAGCACCGGGTAGAGGATCGAGTTGACAAGCGAGGATTTGCCGGAGCCGGAGACACCGGTGACCACGGTGAGCACGCCGAGCGGGAAGCTCACGTCGATGTTCTTGAGGTTGTTCTCACGTGCGCCTACGACCTTGAGCATCTGGGTCTTGCGCACCTTGCGGCGCTTGGCGGGCACGGCGATTTCGCGACGGTGGGCGATGTAGTCGCCGGTGATGGAACGCTTCGCCTCGATGAGATGCTTGGCTGGGCCGGAGTAGATGACTTCGCCGCCGTGTTCGCCGGCTCCGGGGCCGATGTCGACCAGCCAGTCGGCCTGACGGATGGTGTCCTCATCGTGTTCGACCACGATCAGCGTATTGCCAAGGTCGCGCAGCTGGTGCAGGGTTTCGATGAGTCGTTCGTTGTCGCGCTGGTGTAGGCCGATGGAAGGCTCGTCGAGCACGTACATGACGCCGACCAGACCGGAGCCAATCTGCGTGGCGAGTCGGATGCGCTGCGCTTCACCGCCGGACAGGGTGGCTGCCGCGCGTGAAAGGGTCAGGTAGTCGAGTCCGACGTCATTGAGGAAGCCGAGGCGCGCCTTGATCTCTTTCAGGACTTCGCCAGCAATCATCTGTGCCGAGCCTTCGAGCTTGAGCCCGTTGACCCAGGCGAGTTCGCGCACGACGGGCATATCGCACACGTCGAAGATGGATTTGCCATCCACGGTGACCGCGAGCACTTCGGGCTTCAGGCGGCGGCCTTGGCAGACCTGGCAAGGTACCTCGCGCATGTAGGACTCGTAGTATTCGCGCATGGACTGCGAGTCGGTTTCGTCGTGGCGGCGCATCAGCGTGCGCACCACGCCCTCAAAGCCGGTGGAGTATTCGCGCAGGCGACCCCAACGGTTGCGGTAGGAGACGTTGACTTTGAAGTCATGGCCGTAGAGGATGTCGTGCTTGACCTCGGCCGGCAGATCCTTCCACGGGGTCTTCATGGAGAAGCCCATTTCCTTGGCCAGACCTTCAAGGATGTGGCCGTAGTACTGGGAGGTCATCTTGGTGCCGCTCCACGGCTCAATGACACCGTCGGCCAGGGATTTATCCGGGTCGGAGATCACGAGCTCCGGGTCGATTTCGAGTTTGAAGCCGAGACCGGTGCAGGCCGGGCAGGCGCCGTAGGGGGCGTTGAAGGAGAACGTGCGCGGTTCGACCTCATCGAGTTCGAGCACATGACCATTCGGACAGCTGCGGTGTTCGGAGAACGGGCGGCGGCGCGCGGGGCTGCCTTCCTCCTCGTCCACGAAGTCGATGACGATGCTGCCATTGGCGAGCTTCAGCGCGGTTTCCACCGAGTCGGTCAGGCGCTGGCGGATGCCGTCCTTGACCACAAGTCGGTCGACCACCACTTCGATGGTGTGCTTCTTCTGCTTGGTGAGTTGGATGTCGTCGGACAGCTGCTTCATTTCGTCGTCGATGAGCGCGCGGGCATAACCGTCGGAGCGCAGCAGTTCAAGCATATCCACGAACTCGCCTTTACGGCCCTTGACCACAGGAGCGAGAATCTGGAATCGCGTGCGTTCCGGGTAATCGAGCAGGGTGTCGACGATTTGCTGCGGGGTCTGGGAGGCGACCGGCTCGCCGCATTCGGGGCAGTGCGGAATACCGGTGCGGGCGAATAGCAGTCGTAGGTAATCGTAGATTTCGGTGATGGTGCCGACGGTCGAACGCGGGTTGCGGTTGGTGGTCTTCTGATCGATGGAGACGGCTGGGCTCAGGCCTTCGATGAAGTCGACGTCGGGCTTGTCCATTTGGCCTAGGAACTGGCGGGCGTAGGCGGACAGGGATTCGACGTACCGGCGCTGGCCTTCGGCGAACAAGGTGTCGAACGCGAGCGATGATTTGCCGGAACCGGACAGGCCGGTGAACACGACCATGCGGTTGCGCGGAATCGCAAGATCCACGTTCTTCAGGTTGTGCTCTCGTGCGCCCTGAATGGTGATCTTGAGGTCGTTTGGGATGTGCGAGATGTCCGCTACCAGCGAACCGTCATGCTCGACGAGCGGCGCTTTTTTGATTTCGCGGCTCAGGAATGAGTCGCTGGTCATCACCTTTTCCACGATGACTTCGCCGTTCTTGCCCTTGCCGGTTTTCGCGCCCGCTCCGCCAGTTGCGCGCTTTGTGCCAGTCTGCGCTGCCGCCACAATCCCCGCCTTCCGTCTCGCTGTTTTCCACGTGCATCACACCGCACGCATCAAAGCCTGCCCCAAGAATACCCGAACACACGACCAAATTCGAACACATGTTCGATGGGTGTGTCCGGCGCGGCAGATGGCACAAAACGGAACATGGTGGTAGTAGTGGGATAAGCATCAGTACGTATATACGAGGAGAATGCCATGATCAATGAGGAATACAAGGCCATGCTTGGCGGCAAGTCCGTGATTCGCGAGCTGAGCGAGTATGCCACGAGCCGCGGTGCCGAAATCGGCTACCAGAATGTGTTCGATTACAGTCTTGGCAATCCCTCCGTGCCAGCCCCGAAATCCTTCGCCGACGCCATGATTGACCTCTATGAGAACGGCGACCCGGTGGCCATCCACGGCTACTCCCCCTCGCTTGGCATTCCGTCCTTCAAAGAGACGGTCGCTGAGAACCTCAACGAACGTTTCGGCATGGCATACACCGGCAACCACATCTTCCCGACCACGGGCGCGGCGGGCGCGCTGTCCCACGCGATGCGCGCGGTGACCAAGCCAGGCGACGAGATCATCACCTTCGCCCCCTACTTCCCCGAATACCAGCCGTATGTCAAGGGCACCGGCGCCAAGCTGACCATCGTGCCGGCCGACACCGAGAACTTCCAGATCAACTTCGAGGCGTTCGAGGCCGCGCTCAACCCGAACGTGCAGGCCGTGCTCATCAACACCCCGAACAACCCGTCCGGCGCGGTGTATTCGGCGGACACACTCAAGCGCCTGGCCTCGATCCTGACCGCCAAGCAGACCGAATACGGCCACGACATCTTCCTGATCAGCGATGAACCGTACCGTGAGATTCTGTTCGACGGCGGTACCCAGCCCTATCCGGCCAGCTTCTACGCGAACACGCTAACCTGCTACTCCTGGTCGAAGTCACTGAGCCTGCCGGGCGAGCGCATCGGCTACGTGGCCGTTAACCCGGACGCGACCGACGCCGATCTGCTGGTGCCGATGATGGGCCAGATCTCGCGCGGCACCGGCCACAACTGCCCGCCGAGCTCGATTCAGCTGGGCGTGGCCAAGGTCATCGACCAGACCGCCGACCTCAACGTCTACGAGACGAACATGAACCTGCTCTACGATGCGCTGACCGGCATCGGCTTCGACGTGGTGCGCCCCAGCGGTACGTTCTACATCTTCCCCAAGGCGCTCGAGGACGACGCCGTGGCGTTCTGCATGAAAGCCAAAGGATACGACTTGATCCTCGTGCCGTCCGACAGCTTCGGCGTGCCCGGCTACTTCCGCATGGCCTACTGCATCGACACCGAGAAGGTCAAGCGTTCGATCCCCGTGTTCGAGAAGTTCGCCCACGAGGTGTATGGGCTCTGAGGGCTCAGACCGTTAGTTTCTTGAATCGTCCGGTGTCGTGAAGATGCCGGACGATTTTGTTATTCCGCGTGCATCATGGACACGAATGATTGAAGTCACTAATAACTTCGTGAAAAGGTATCGCCTTTGCGTGGAATCATCGTTAGATTGGCGAGAGGAAAATCTGTCAATCATATAAAACGGAAAACATCGTGACCGCGCCGAACACGCCCGCCGAAACCTCCGACCAGCCCAGCAAACCCGCCAACTCCGGCAAACTGGAGGTCTCCGACCTCATCACCATCGGCATATTCGCGGCCCTGTACTTCGTGATGGTGTGCATCGCCACGCTGGTAAGCACCCTGTTACCGGCGGCTTCGGCTCCATCTTCCTGCCTGCCATTGCAGCCCTCATCTCCGGCTGCGTGTACATGCTGCTGGCCGCGCGACTCGGCAAGTTCGGCGGCATCACCGTCATGGGCGTGATCATCGGCCTGTTCCTTTTCATTTCCGGACATTTCGTGCTTTCGTTTATCGCCAGCATCGTATTCCCGGTGGCCGCCGATCTCATCGCCAGCGCCGGCAAATACAAGAGCAAGGCGCTGCTGCTCGTCAGCTATGTGGTGTTCTCCTACGGCCTGACCGGCCCGATTCTGCCCTTGTGGTTCATGAAGGACGCCTACGCGGCGAGCCTTCAGGCGCGTGGCAGGGACGCGGCATACATCGATGGCGTGTTCGACAACATCAACACCGGCACGTTCTTCATCTCCATGATCGCGATTCTGGTATGCGCGATTCTCGGCGGCTGGTTCGGTCAGCGCATGATGAAGAAGCACTTCATCAAGGCCGGTATCGCCTGATGAATTCTGCCCGCCGGTTGGTGCGACTGCATCGTCAATCTTGAAACCGGCCATTTCGATGCCGATGGTTCTAACGTCGGTAACTCCATCAACTCTGCAAACTCCACCAACGTCTCTGAAAGGAACAATCAATGACTTCCGCAACCGCCACGGATTCCACGTCCTTCGACATCACTGACTGGCTTGGCGAATGGGAAAGCTTCGAGCATTACATCGACTCGGGCGACGCCACTATCCAACAGACCTGGGAAGCCGACGAACAGGCGGTGCTTGCCAACCCGAAGATGGCTCTGATGGCCGCACGCGGCATCAAAACCTTCTGGTCAATGGCCTGCTCCACCACCAGCCCGGAAAATATCATTCATATCGGCTACTGGCGTGTGAATGAGCCGGCCGCCGATTCCGATACGAGGTTCCGGTGGCTCTTGGCTGATTATTTTGACAGTCAGCTGTTGCGATTGATTTCGATGTCGGTGACGGTGAGGTTGGCCTCGTTGATCAGGTTGAAGAGGATGACTTCAGCCAGTGGACCGGGCTGCATGAAGGTGTGCTGCTTGTCTTCGGAAACGTAATCGTGGCTGTCGCGGTAGAAGGCGGTGTCGATGCCACCTGGATAGATGGCGACCACTTTGACGCTGGTGCCCTTGTATGCGGCCTGCAGACTCTTGGTGTAGCCCTTCTCGCCCCACTTGGTGGCGCAATACACGCTCTCGTTCGCATTGCCACGCGTGGCGGCAGTACTCATGATCTGGGCGATTTTCACGTCGCGTTCGCCGCAGACCTTGAGGGTTTCCACGGTCCACAGGATCATACCTTTAAGACCCTTGAGGCATTTGTCGACGTCGGCGGCTTCGTAAGCGGTGGGTACTTTGAACGAGGGCTGACCGGCGTTGTTGACAAGCAGGTCGATGTGGCCAAGTGAGGCGATATCCGCCACGGATTCCTTGACGAACGCTTCATCCGTGATGTCGCCGATGTAGGCACGGTAGGAATCAGCGGGCCATTGTGCGGTGAGCTCGGCCTGGCGTTCGGCGTTGAAATCGATGCCGGCTACGAGCCAGCCTTTGTCGATGAGCTGGCTGGCTAGTTCGTAGCCGAGGCCCAAGGCACTACCGGTGACGATGGCGATGCTCTTGCCTGTTGTGGTGGCCATGGCAGGTGACTCCTTTGCTTTTCGTTAGGTCACTCCCCTCAGCGAGGGAGCCAAGATGGGACTATTCTTCGGCAACCAGATCCAAATAACTATCATTCCAGAGGTCTTCGTCGCCGTCAGGCATGAGCAGCACGCGCTCGGGGTTCAAAGCTTCGACGGCACCCTCATCGTGGGTGACGAGCACGATTGCTCCCTCGTACTTGGCGATGGCCTTCAAGATCTCCTCGCGGGAGGCCGGATCAAGGTTGTTGGTGGGCTCGTCGAGTAGCAGCACATTGGCGCGCGAGGTGACCAGCGTGGCCAAGGCCAGACGGGTCTTCTCACCGCCGGATAGCACATGAGCCGGCTTCATCGCGTCATCGCCGGAGAACAGGAACGAGCCGAGAATAGAACGGGCCTGTGTGTTGTCGAGCTCGGGAGCCACGTGTTGCAGGTTCTCTAATACAGTGGCGTTCAGATCCAACGTATCGTGCTCCTGCGCAAAGTAGCCGATTTTGCAGCCGTGACCGTATTCCACAGAACCGGTGTCCGGTTCCTCGATGTGGGCCAGTAGACGCAGCGTAGTGGTCTTACCGGCGCCGTTGTAGCCGAGAATCACCACACGTGAGCCCTTGTCAATAGCCAGATTCACGCCGGCGAACACGATATTGGAACCATACGCCTTGGAAATATCCTTGGCCATAATCGGCGTACGACCGCACGGTGCTGGCTCGGGGAAGCGAATATCCGCCACCTTCTCGGCCTTCTGCGCCTCCGAGGTGTTCTCCAGCAGTTTCTCGGCGCGGCGCATCATGTTCTGCGCGGCCACCGCCTTGGTGGCCTTGGCATGCAGACGAATGCCTTGCTTCATCAAGCGTTCGGCCTTCTTTTCCGCCACTTCACGCTCACGGCGGCGACGCTCCTCATCAACCACGCGCTGGTGCAGATAGGCCTTCCAGCTCAGTGAATACATGTCGATCTGGCCGAGTTGCGCGTCCAGATGCCACACCTTGTTCACCACTTCATCCAGCAATTCCGTGGAGTGGGAGATGACCAGGAAGCCGCCCTCGTACTTCTTCAGGTAGCCGCGCAGCCATTCGATGGAGTCCGCGTCCAAATGGTTAGTGGGCTCGTCGAGAATCAACGTATCAGCGTCGGAGAACAGGATTCGCGCCAGTTCGATACGACGGCGCTGACCGCCGGACAGGGTGCCAAGTTGCTGTTCCATGACCTCCTGCGGTAAGCCAAGCGAAGTCGCCATGGAAATCGCCTCGGACTGTGCCGCATAGCCACCGGCCTTGTCGAAGTCCTGCATGGCCTTGTCGTAACGGTTCATGGCCTTGGTCATCACGTCCGGATCCGGGTCGGTCATTTCCTTCTCGGCCTTGCGGATACGGTTGATGATGGTGGCGATGTCACGCGCGCTCATCATGCGGTCGAGCGCAGTCTGCGTGGGATCGGAAGCGTGCGTGTCCTGAGGCAGGTAGCCAAGCTTGCCGGAAACACGTACTTTGCCGGCGGTCGGCAGCATGTCGCCGGTGATCACACGGGTCAGCGTGGTCTTGCCGGCACCGTTGCGGCCCACCAGACCAATCTTGTCTCCCTTGGCCACATGGAAATTGGTGGGATGGAGCAGGGTGCGCGCGCCGATCTGAATCTCCAGACCCTGTGCCTCGATCGCCATGCTTCACCTGCTGCTTTCCGTATAGAGTCCTGTTAAACCAACAGACCATAGTAACGGAAGCCATGAAGAAGGTGGACGACAGCATGAATGTTCATGTTTGCTATCGGCGTGACTCGGCAAACGGGCTAAAATCAATGGTGTTCGTTCGTAAGCACCGCAAAGGGGTCTGCCATGGAATACGCCGATGACGTCGATCGCCGTGAACTGTTATTGCATAGTGCCTATGACTCCGGCACGGTGCGGGATATGGAACGTCCGCTGCTGGATAAGGGCGTGCCGCTGATGCGCATGGCCGCACAGGCCACAGCCCATATTGCCGCCGGCATGCTGGATGACGAGGATCTGGCGCTCGAGGATACTTCCATCGTGCTGCTTGCCGGGGCCGGCGACAATGGCGGCGATGGGCTGTTCGCCGCCGCCGCTCTGGCACAGGAGGGTGCCAAGGTTACTGCAATAGCCGTGGGCCAGTCGTTGCATGAGGCCGGATTCGCCGCATTCGTTCGCGCTGGCGGCAAAGTCTTGGTACTTGATCCAGCCGCCGAAATTCCCGGCTGTTCGTCCGGCTTCTCCGCTGGTGAGGCGGGTGAACGCCTGCAAACCGCGGTGTCTGTGGCTCAGCGGTCGCATCTCATTATCGATGCGATGACCGGCATCGGCATCGAAGGCGCATTGCGTGGAATCCCCGCAGCGTTGGCTTCCGCCTTAGGTCTTGACGGTGAGGTCCCTGATGAGCCGGCTCTTCCCAACCGCGAATCGTCCGGTGACTTTCCGCTGGTGCTCGCGGTGGATACGCCGTCCGGCATCGGGGTCAACGACGGTTCGGTGCCCGGCCCGTACATTCCGGCTACGGTCACGGCGACGTTTGGTGCGATGAAACCGTGCGCCGTGCTGCCTCCCGCAACGTTCTCGTGTGGTCGTATCGAGTTGGTCGATTTTGGATTCGATATTGACGAGCGTGAACCTGCGGTCGAAGTCGTGAACAACACCTTTGCCGCCGACTCGATTCGTCTTCCTCGTTTTGAGGATGGCAAGTATTCACGCGGCGTGGTCGGATTGGTCACTGGTTCTCAGTCCTATCCGGGTGCCGCGGTGCTGACGTCCCGTGCGGCCGCACGCGCGAATACCGGCATGGTCCGCTATCTCGGACCGGAACGTGCCCAGAATATGGTGCTTGCCGCGCTGCCGGAAGCCGTGATCGGCAAGGGACATGTACAGTCCTGGGTCGTCGGCTCCGGTGTACCGGATGCCGATGCCGATGGTGCCGGCACGGATATGCAACGCGAAACCATAGCGGCCTTGCTCAAGCATTATGATGCGTCTGCTGAAGACGATGCCGGCAATGCTTATGACATGCCACCAATCGTGGTGGATGCCGGCGCACTTGACTTGTTGCCCGAACGTGTGCCAGGGCAGGTAGTGATTACGCCTCACGCCGGCGAGATGGCCAAGTTGCTGAATCGGCTGGAAGTGCGGCAGGATGCGGCCGAACATGCTGAGCCGCGTGAACCTTACACCGTTGACGATGTGCAGATTCATCTGTTGGCTTGTGCTCTGCGTGCGCATGAGCTGACCGGTGCGACCGTGCTGCTGAAGGGCGCGGTGACCATTGTGGTGGACGAGGATCATGTCTATGTTTCTGGCAGCGCGCCGGCATGGCTGGCCACCGCTGGTGCCGGTGATGTGCTGGCAGGTCTTACCGGTGCCTTGCTTGCCCAGCAGGATGCGTTGATTACCACAGCGGAGACCGTCGCCTCCGCGGCCTATCTGCATGGCATGGCCGCCGCAATCGCTTCGGAATCCGAGCAGCAGGGCTGGCAGGAACCGGAACTGGTGGGCCAGGAACATCATCAGCGCTTCATGACGCTCGGACACCCGATTGTAGCCGGTGACGTGATTCGCGCGATTCCCGAAGCCATCGCCGACGTAATTGCGTAGTTCTCGGCCTCGCCGAATAATATGACCTCCCTCTGATGAGGGAGGTGGATCGGCGAAGCCAAGACGGAGGGAGAGAAAAGCCTGGCAAAGGTTGAGCCAAGAATTAAACTCCATGTACCCCAATTTGGGCAATCAACCCGTACACTAATTACAGGAACCACTGAAGATAGCCCACAAACCAAGGAGCATCATGGCCAACTCCCCCATCACCGATGTGATTTTCGACTTCTGCGGCGTGCTGCTGGACTGGAATACCCGCGCATGCCTCGAAGGTAAGTTTCCCGACGACGTGGTGAACCGTATTTGTGCCAACGATGATCCATGTGGCTTTTTCCATTACGAGGATCGCATGGATGCCGGCGAGGATCTGGCCGATATCCTGCCCGACGTCCGTCGTGAACAAGGCGATGAGCTTGCCGCGATCTTTGAATATTACATCGCGCACTATGATGACGCGCTACCCTGCACGCTGCCGGGCATGGTCGAGTTGCTCGAAGATCTCAAGGCCCATGGCTACGGCGTGTGGGGGCTGACCAACTGGTCTCACGAGACGTTCCATCTGGCATTCGAAAAATTCCCGCGTCTCGAGGAACTGCTGCAGGGCACGGTGGTCTCCGGCGTGGAGAAAATGCACAAGCCCAACGCCGACATCTACGAGCTGGCTTTGAACCACTTTGGCTTGACCGCCGGCAACTGCGTGTTCTTCGATGACACCGCCAAGAACATCGTCGGAGCCAACGAAGTCGGCATCCACGGACTTCTCTTCGAAAACGCGCTGCAGGCACGCGAATCCCTCGCCCAGCTCGGAGTACGGCTATAAACCCTTCTCCCGACTATCCCTCAGGCTATAAATAGACCTTATGACACTGCTGCAGCTGAAATACATCGTCAAAATCGTCGAATGCGGCTCGATGAACGAGGCATCCCACGCTCTGTACGTCTCCCAGCCGGCCCTGAGCTCGTCGGTCAAGGAACTGGAGAACGAGCTGGGCATCGAGATTTTCACCCGCTCCTCGCAGGGCATCGCCCTGACCGTGGACGGCGCGGAATTCCTGACCTACGCCCGTCAGGTGCTTGATCAGGCCGATCTGCTCGAAGAGCGTTACAAGCACGCCAAGCCGCGCAAGCAGCTGTGCCAGGTCTCCACCCAGCACTACATGTTCGCCGTCGAAGCGTTCGTGGAGATGATCAACTCCATCAAGTCCGACGAATACGAGTTCACCATCCGCGAGACCCGTACGCGCGACATCATCAACCAGGTCGCCAACATGCAGTCCGAAATCGGCATCATCTACCTGTCCGATTTCAACAAGGATGTGATCGGCAAGCTCCTGCGCGAGAAGCACCTCGAATTCCATCCACTCTTCCGTGCGCCGCTGCACGTGTTCATCTCGCGCAACAACCCACTGGCCTCCAAGAAGGTCATCACCATGGAGGACCTCAAGCCATACCCGTTCATCCAGTACGAGCAGGGCGAGGAAGGCTCGTTCTACTTCTATGAGGAAGCGGTCTGGCCGGAGTACTCCCCCAAGCAAATCAACGTGACCGACCGCGCCACGATCCTGAACTTCATCATCGGCCTCAACGGCTACACAGTGTGCACCGGCATCGACAACGGCGACCTCAACAACGAGAAGATCGTCACCGTGCCGCTCGACACCGATGAGACGATGCTGGTCGGCTGGATCACCAACGAGCGCTCCAAGCTCTCCAAGGCCGCCGAAACCTACCTCACCAAGCTCAAGTCCGTAGTCGCCGATCACGGCTACAAACTCATTGATTAGGAGTAAGTAAAACAGGCATGGTCAGCAGTGAGATACACTGCGATTAAGCCAACCCCGCTGGGGGAAATGGAAGTAAGAGCCGGACGCCCTGAGTATCTCAGGGGCCGGCTCTTGCGCTATTGAGACTGACTGGCAAAACCAGTTTGATGGCCTCCGACTACTTGGCCGAGATTACCGACGTGGCGGCTGTCGCGGCGAAGCCTTTGAGCACTTCGATCATCACGTCGCGATCTTCGACATCAATGTTGCGGGCCGCGGCGAGCATAACCGGCAATGACTGTGTCAAATGCGAAGTGAGGTCGCCGAATGTGGCGTATCCGCCGGCCTCGAAGATCGCGAACAGGTTTTCGATGAACTTGCGGCGATGCTCGTCGTCGTATTTTGCCATCCATCCGTTGATCGTGCGTGCCAGGTATTGCGCGCTACTTGTCAGTCCATCAGCCTGTACGAATTGGCCATGATCGACTTGCCAGTGCAATGCGAAATGCTGCATGATGCTGGCTCCATCGCTGCTGACCACCGTATAGCCGTCTTCCACATGCTCACGAGTCTCAAACAGCATGCCGATAATCGACGAGCCCGGTACCGATTTATGGATCTTCGACGCAATGCGTACGTACCCGTCTTCATCGAAGAACGCCTCATCGAATCCAGGTCCATCGTGCGAATATACGACCGCGATACGTTCCTGAATCTCGCTAGGCACATTGGCCGCCGCATACACCGCCAGATTGCCGCCTTTGGAATGGCCGCCGACCATAATCGGCCCGGCCCAATGGCCAGCCAGCTCGGTCAGATAACACGCGGCGGCCTCCTGCGAGGCGACCGGGCGGCGGAACGCCATCATGAAGTCCTCTTTCCACCCGACGATCGAGCTGTCGGTACCGCGAAAAGCCACATAGAGCGTGCCGTTACCCAGTTCGAACACGCAGGCCGAGAACTGCTTGGTGGTTTCGGCATCGAATTCGTCCACGTATGCGCCTACGCGTAGGTTCCTCCAACGTGGGCTCTCGCTCATCGCACGTAACAGATCGACGTTCATCGAAGGCGACCACACCTTGCCGAACATGTCGTCATAGCATTCGGCACGCAGCAAATCGTGAATCGGAACCGTGGCAATCACGCCGTCAGTGGTCTCTGCATTCTCGTGATAGCGCGGCACGTTATCCGGCATGCGCGCATAGGCCAACTGGGACAAAGCGAGGCTGTCCGCCTCGGTGAACGGCAGTTCGGCGAAAGTGTCGAAATGTTGCCGAATATCGTCGGTGATGTTCCCCATAGCGGCCTTCCTTGTTCGAATGCAACGAACCTACGGTAATTCTACGCCGCGCGGGTTTTCATCACAGGCGAGTCGGTCCCAGAGTTTAGAACCCTATCTCGCTTTCAAGGGGCTGATTTGGCCTTCTGGAGACATTTATCTCCGTTTCAAGGGGCTGTTCATCCGTCATATCCCGAGTATAAGCGGCATCACACCAACGTCATTCCGCCATTTTCATGCTACTTCTACTTGGGCATCAGCCCCTCGAAACGGAAGTAGACCTCTGGAAACCACGACATCAGCCCCTCGAAACGGAGATATCATCAATTTAGGCCCAGATTGCCTGTTACAGCATCGGGTAATACTTGCCGTGATCGATTTTGGCGGCGATATCACGTAATTCGGCAGCATCTCGGCGGTCTTCTTCATTACCTTGCGACAACTTGTTCGCTTTGCTGTCCAGATGATGCTCGATACCGAAGTAACTGCATATCCCCACGAGCGCAAACAGCCCTATACCAACTAACCAGTTCATAGCATGCTCCTTGCCAAAGCTTTTGCCTTAATATGGTGCTGCTGTTCATGAATCGTAATAAAAAAAGCGGGATCGCAAGCCCGCTTTTGGTTTTAGATTGAAGACGATCAGGCGCCGTATTCTTCGAGGTAGGCGGCGGCGCGCTGCTGGATGTCGTGGCTGAGCAGCGGGGTGCTGTCGGCGTTCTTCATCTTGGCAGCGGCGTCGAAGATCTCACGTACGTTGGCGATGGCAAGCACCGGGAAACCGAACTCGGCTTCCACGGCCTTGACGGCGGACAAGTCGGAGTCCTTGGTCTTCTCCATGCGATCCACGGAAAGTACCAGACCCACGACTTCCACGTTCGCCTCGGCCTTGAGCTTGGGGATGACTTCGCGCACGGCGGTGCCGGCGGTCATCACGTCGTCCACGAGCAGTACCTTCATGCCGTCGGTCAGCGGGGTGCCGACCATCCAGCCGCCGTCGCCGTGGTCCTTCTTCTCCTTGCGGTCGAACGTGTAGCCGACGGTCATGTTGTGGCCGGCGGTCAGTGCGATCGCAGTGGATACAGCCAGCGGAATGCCCTTGTAGGCGGGGCCGAACACGGTGTCGATGTTGCGGGGAATCGTGTTGTGCACGATGGCCTGGCTGATCTTCTCAGCGTAGAACGCGCCGAGCGTGGCGATCTTCTTGCCGTCGTCGAACGCGCCGGCGTTGATGAAGTACGGGCTCTTACGGCCGGACTTCAGTGTGAAGTCGCCAAACTTCAACGCATTGGATTCCAACAGGAATTCCGTGAAACGATGTGCGAGTGTTTCTGCCATGATTTACCTCCAAGTCTGTCCTGCGGCCAGTTTAGCAGCGAGTTCGGGACGGCTGTCCAGCAGGTCGTCCAGTTCGCGGGCGACGCGCAGTGGGGCTACCGGGTCGAAGAGCGCGGCCGCGCCCACTTCGACGGCGTTCGCGCCGGCGTACAGGTATTCGAGCGCCTTTTCGCCGCTGTCGATGCCGCCGAGTCCGATGATCGGAATGTCCGGCAGCACGGTGCGTGTGTGGTATACGGCGGCCAGGCCGATCGGCAATACGGCCGGACCGGATACGCCGCCGGTGACGTTGGCGATGATCGGCTCGCCGTTACGAATGTTGATACGCATGCCTTTGAGCGTGTTGATCATGCTCAGGGCGTCGGCGCCATGTTCCACGGCCGCACGGGCCGGCACGGTGATGTCGGTGACGTTCGGCGTAAGTTTGACGATCATCGGCTTGTCGGTCAATGGGCGCAGACGGTCCATCAGATTGGCGAGGGCCACCGGGTCGGCGCCTACGCTCATGCCACCGGCGGAGACGTTCGGGCAGCTGACGTTGATTTCCAGCATGTCCGCGTCGGAGTCGGCGAGCTTTTCCACCACTTCGGCATAGTCGTCGTCACAATGTCCGGCGACGTTGGAGATGACGAATGCGCCCGCGGCCTTGAGCTTGGGCAGGTCTTCGGCCAAATAGTGGTCGACGCCGGGATTCTGCAGGCCCACGGCGTTGATGTTCGCGGCCGGCGATTCAGCGGCGCGCGGCGAGGGGTTGCCTTCCCACGGCACGGGCGATGCACCCTTGGTGCATACGGCGCCGAGCTGGCTGACATCGTAGAACCAGCGGACGGCGGCGTACTGGAATGTGCCGGAGGCGGTGCCGACCGGGTTCTTCCATTCCAGACCGGCCACCTTAGTGTGGTGCTTCCACACGTGGGGTTCGTACAGGTTGATGTGGTTGTCGTTGCCCTGCGCGGACTGGTTGTTTGCGCTCATCGTCACTCCCCCCATCCGAGCTGTTCGCGGGTGAATACCGGGCCGTCGGAGCAGACTTTGAGTCGGCCGTCCACGGTGTCGATGGTGCACAGCACGCAGGTGCCGTAGCCGCAGCCCATGCGCTGTTCCATGCTCAGCTGCGCGGGGATGTCGCGTTCGGCGGCCCATGCGGCCACGGCTTTCATCATCGGCAGCGGTCCACAGGACAGGATGATCGGTTTGCGATCGTAGGCTTTCAAATCGTCGTCCTGTTCGAGCTTGTTGAGCAGGTCGACTACGTTGCCTTCGGCGTCATCGATGCTCCACGACCAGTCCGCGTACCGGGAAACGTATTCCTCGGCGAAGTGGTCATTGCGATAGCCGAAGACGGCGGTGGCGAAGGAGGCGTCGTGCTCGGAGAGCCTCTGCGCGGCGTAGATCAGTGGTGGTACGCCAAGACCGCCGCCGACGAGGATGTAGTTGGCGTCTTCCTTGAGGTTGAAGCCGCGGCCGAGCGGGCCGAGCACGTCCACGGTGTCGCCGGCCTGCAGCTGTGCCAGCTGTTCGGTGCCGTGACCCACTACGGCGAAGATCACGCTAACCTCATCACCGTTGACCTCGCTGACACCGAACGGACGCGGCATGAGCATGAAGTCGTCGTGCGTGAACAGGTTGACGAACTGGGCGGGCTTGGCGTGGGAGACGATGAACGGGTCGCGGAACGTCAATCGCATCACGCGGTCGGTCAGTTCCGCAACCTGTGTGATTTCAACGTTGTGACGCGGCGGGAAGAATCCGGCCGCAGTCGCCTCCGCAACCACATCATGAGTGGGGGTGAAAGTTGTCATGTTGTTCCTATTCAGCATCTGCATTGCTCCCGCTGGCGGGAGCTGGCTCGAGAAGCGAGACTGAGGGTGGTTTTCTATGACCACGACTGGCCACCCCCAGTCGGCTTTGCCGACAGCCCCCGCCAGCGGGGGCGGGAGTACACTCGTCTACTTACCGGTATACGGCAACCCGCAGATTATCGCGCATGTCGAGTGCCGCCTGGCGTGCGCTGTCCGCCACCAAGCCAAGCGCCTCGTCGGCGGTCATGGATTCGGAGTATTTGCCGTTCTTCTTCCACGCGCCGATGATGCCGCGCGACGAGTTGACGATGGCGCCGCTGCCCTGCTCATCGAACATGCCGGCCACATCCGCGGCAGTACCGCCTTGAGCGCCGTAGCCCGGCACGAGGAAGAACGTGTGCGGCATGCGCGCGCGCAGTGCCTTGCCTTCTTCCGGATGTGTGGCGCCGACCACCGCGCCCACACGGGAGTAGCCGTGGTCGCCAATGGTCTCGGCACCCCAGCCTTCCACCAGATCGGCCACATGTTCGTAGACTTTCGTGCCGTCGGCCAGATCAAGCATCTGCAGTTCGCTGGAGGACGGGTTGGAGGTGCGCACGAGCACGAAGATGTCCTTGTCCGCTTCGGTGGCGGCCTCGACGAACGGGGTGATGCCGTCGGTGCCGAGATACGGGTTGACGGTCACCGCGTCCTCATGCCACGGGTCGAAATCGCCCACGCCGTTCAGGTGATGGGCGTAGGCGGCCGCGGTGGAGCCGATGTCGCCACGCTTGATGTCGCCGAGTACGTAGAGGCCTTGCTGGGTCGCATATTCGCAGGTCATTGTGTAGATGTCCACGCCGGCCGGGCCAAGCGCCTCATACATGGCGATCTGTGGTTTGACGGCGGGCACGATATCGGCGATGGCGTCGATAATCGTGCGGTTGTATTCGAAGTAGGCGACGGCCAGCTGAGCGGATTCGAGCTCTTCCGGAGATTCCACGGAATCGCGTACCTCGTCGGCAAAGCTCGCCACGACCTGCGGCGGCACCAACGCCTCGGTGGGATCAAGGCCCACGACGCTGGGGTTCTGGGTGTTGTCGATAGCTTCGATTAGGCGATCCATGCTGCTCCTTGTGTTGTCTACAAACGGCTGAACATCAGCTTGGAGCCGATGATTGTGGCGAGGGGACGTCCGGTGACCTGCCAGCCGCCGAAGGGGGTGTTACGAGCCTTGGAGTGGAACTGCTCGGGATCCACGGTCCATTCCAAGGCGGTGTCAAGAACCACGAGGTCGACCGCATCGGCATCGTCCACATGACTGAAATCAAGCAGCCGGTTGACGCCTTCACGCTGCGAAGCCCCGGATTCGGCGGCGTCGGCCACCTGCTCCCCCGCAATCACACCATCCGGGTCTTCACCGGTAGGCGCGGGTTCCGCATAGTCTTCGACCAGCGCAGCCACATCGGTCGGTGCATGACCCATGAGTTCGGCCGGCCCCACGGACATGAGCTCAATCAAACGCTCATCAGAGATGAAGCCGCTGTCCACCAGCACCTTGTGGCACACGCCGTACGCGCATTCAAGGCCGATGATGCCATTGGGCGCTTCAAGGAATCCGAGTTCCTTCTCTTCCAACGTATGCGGCGCATGATCGGTGGCCAGCAGGTCAACCGTGCCGTCCGCGATGGCCGCGATGGTGGCCTTGCGATCCGCTTCAGAGCGCAGCGGCGGGTTCATCTTGGCCAATGTGCCGTACTTGAGCAACGCCTCATCGCTCAATGCCAGATAATGCGGCGCGGTTTCGCAAGTGATCGGCAGTCCTTCAGCCTTGGCCTTACGAATAGCTTCAAACGAAATCGCGGTGCTCACATGCTGGAAGTGCACGTGGACACCGGTGCGGCGGGCCGCTTCGATGTCACGAGCCACGATCTTGAGTTCGGTGTCTTCCGGAATGCCGGGTACGCCAAGTTCGCGGGAAACCGGTCCCTCGTTGACGGCACCCGTATCGTGATGCTCGCAATGTTCAATCAGATACAGATCGGAAGTCTTGACGTTCTCCAGCACCTGATCCAGAATCTCCGGGGGCACGGCGGAACCGTCATCGCTTACTGCGGTGACAGGGTGGGCCAGCATGGCTGGTGTCTTGGCGTCGTCCTCAAAGCCGGGCACATACTTCAGCCAATCGGCAACATCGCTTGCCTCGTGACCGGCACGATCCTTGGACGCGCACACGCACAGGTCGTAACGGACCGGCAGCTTCACATTATGCGCGGCATCGTACTGCTGCAGGAAGTCGATGACGTTGTCGAAGCCGGCGTCCAGAACTTCCTTCGCGCCGGGAGCGGAAGCATCGGTAACGGTCTGGCCGTCCAATGCCGGCAACGTGTTCGGCATGATGAGTACGTTCGTGTATCCGCCGGACGCCGACGCACGGCAACCGGAGACCATCGATTCCTTGTATGTCTGGCCGGGATCTCGGAAGTGGACGTGTGGATCCTCGAATCCGGGAGCCAAGGTCAGGCCGGTGGCATCGATGTCGGCGCCATCAGCCACGGCAGTGGTGTCGGCGAAGTAGGCGGCAGCGGTCCCGGGCACCACGAGGTCGATGATTTCTCCGGTGTTCCAGACCTTGATGTTGCGTAGGGTTATGCTCACAGTTTGGCTTCCTCGTCGCAGTAGTCGCAGCGGTATTCGAGCCGTTCGGAGTGCACGAGGTGGAACATCTGCTTGATGCCAGGCTCGGTGGTGGTCACGCAGCGCGGGTTCACACAGGAGATCACTCCCACGATATGTTCGGGCAGGTTCGGCTGTTTCTTTTCGACGATCTTGCCGCCGCGCACCACATCCACGGTGGCCTGACGGGCCACGAAGCCGAGCACGTCGAGGTCGATGTCTTTGTCATCTTCGATCTTGATGATGTCCTTGGAACCGTAGCGCTTGGAGTCGGCGTTCATGATGAGTGCCAGCTTGGTTTTGGATGGGTCGATCTTCAGATAGTCGAGAACCTTGAGCGAGGTGCCGGCCGGCACGTGATCGATGATGATACCGTTCTGGATGCTGGTGACTTCCATCAGGCCTGAACCTCCTTGGGGTTGAGCGGCTCGTATCCGGGCAGTTCGTCGCCCACCACGGTGCTTTCGAGGGCCATGCGCACGAGCATGCCGTTCTTGACCTGCTCGAAGTATGCGGCGCGCGGATCAGCGTCCACGTCCACGGCGATTTCGTTGACGCGCGGCAGCGGGTGAAGCACGGCCATGGACGGCTTGGCGAGCTGCAGCTTCTCTTCGTCGAGAATGTAGGTATCGCGCAGACGCAGGTAGTCGTCTTCGTTGAAGAAGCGTTCCTTTTGCACGCGGGTCATGTACAGCACGTCGAGGTCGCCGATCACGGAGGCCAGGTCACGCACTTCCACATAGGAACAGCTTGGCGTAGCGTTGATGCGGTCGATCACATACTGCGGAGTCTTGAGCTCGTCCGGGCTGATGAGCACGAAGCGCACGTTACCGAAGCGGCACAGGGTCTCAATCAGGGAGTGCACGGTACGGCCGAAGGTCAGGTCGCCGCACAGACCCACGGTCAGGTCGGTGATGCGGCCAAAGCGCGACTGTAGCGTGGCCAGGTCGGCCAGCGTCTGGGTGGGGTGCATATGACCGCCGTCGCCGGCGTTGATCACCGGCACGGAGGCGGCGCGGGAGGCCACCAAAGCGGCGCCTTCCTTCGGATGGCGGATGGCCACCACGTCCACATAGTTGGACACGGTCTTCAAGGTGTCGGCAATGGACTCACCCTTGGTCACAGAGGCCAGCTGCGCGCCGGCGAAGCCGATGACCTTGCCGCCGAGACGCAGCATTGCGGTCTCGAAGCTCAAACGGGTGCGGGTGGAGGGCTCATAGAACAATGTGGCGAGCACGCGTCCGTCACAAGCGTGAGCCACTTCCTTACGATGGCCGTCAATATATGCGGCCTTATGCAGAATATCGAGGATCTGGTTTGTTGACAGGCCGTCCAGCGTCACAACGCTTTTGCCGACCATGGGTGTTTCTTCAGACAAGGCTCACCTTTTCGCTCGTGGTTTCAGGTGGCCACTCTTGTGTGACCTAATTTAACTTACGCCATTTTTCGGACAGCCGCGTTCACGGAGTGTTCACCCTTGGGAACAATGAATTACTGAATTTGCGTGGTGAAGCATGCAGAAAAAACTATTCATTAGGTCGATTTGCCGTTCATTAGGTCGGTTACTTCTGTAGAGCGGTGTTGGAATGGCGCCATTCCAACACCGTATGAAGTGAAACACTGACCTAATGAACGGCAAATCGACCTAATGAATATGAAGCTTGTGGCGTTCACCGCTGTGCAAGGCGTCGATTATGCTCCAATCGCGGTGCCAGCACATGCATACGCGTACCGCCGCTCTGGGCATCTTCGTCAACCTGACCGTAGAACAGCCTCTGGCAGACGTCACGGCACTTGCGCATCACGGCCAAAAGGTCGTTCTCGAAATGCTGGCCGCGGTGGGCGCCGTAGCCGAGGTAGACGGCGATGCCGCCCAGCGAATAGATGTCATCAGGCAGAATATCGGCCTGGTTGGCGCGCCCGCTCCACAGATAGTTGCCGTTGCGGGCCGCGGTGCACAACGTCCATGCCTTGCGCAGCTGAATCGCGTCGATAGCGCTGATGAGCTTCTTGGCTTCCAGCACGTCCAATGCCTCCAACGTGCCGTTGACGCGCAGATCTTTGATATCGCCGGCGTGCTGGAGCTGCATGAGCTGCACGGTCCATTCCACGTCAGACAAGCCGCCCTTGCCGAGCTTCAGATGACGTTCTCGACGCACGCCGCGCGGCAGACGCTCGGCCTCCATACGGGCCTTGAGCTTGCGGATGTTCTGCAATTCGGCCTCGGTCAGCTCCGTGGTCGGGTAGCGCAGCGGGTCGGCGATGTTGATCAGGAAGTCTCGCGCCAGTTCGGCGTCGCCGGCTGCGTACCGGGCGCGCAGCAGTGCCTGGCGCTCCCAGGTCGAGGCCCAGGATTCGTAGTATTCCTCGCAGGAGGCGTAGGAGCGCACGAGCGAACCGTTCTTGCCTTCCGGGCGCAGGTCCAGGTCGAGTTCGATCTTGGGCTCCAGCGTCGTCGGGCCTTGCAGAATGTTGCGCAGGTCTTCCACGACCTTTTTGGCGAAAGCGTTGGCTTGGCCGTCGTCGGCGTCGTCTGCCGGACGGTAGATGAGGATGGCATCCGCATCGGAGCTGAAGTTCACTTCGCGCCCGCCGTAACGACCCATGGCGATGACGGTGATGCCGGCCGGCGCGGTTTCGACGCCGAACGCGGCGATCTGGTGGCGCACGGCCCAGGTCAGGGAGGCGTCGATGATCGCGTCGTACACGTCGGTCATGGCTTTGAGGCTGTCGGAATCGCTGATTACTCCGCTCATCCAGGACAGGCCGATGCGTTCGATTTCGTGGCGGCGCATGGCGCGCATGGAGGTGGCAAACTCGTTGATGTTCGAGCCGAAGCGTTCCAGCGCCGAACCGGTCTGCACGTCTAAGGCCCCGCGCGTGCGGGCCTGCAGATTGTCGTCGTCGCCAAGCCAACTGATCGATTCGACCGACTTGTTGAGCGCGTCGCCCAGGAATCGCGAGTTGGACAGGATGTGGCACAGGCGCTGGGCGGCGGAGGTGGAGTCGCGCAGGAAGCCGAGGTAGCCGGATTCGGTGCCGAAGTTCTCCTCCAGTTTGCGCCAGTTGAGCAGGCCCATGTCCGGGTTCTGGCCCTCGCCCAACCACTGCAAGACGGCGGGCAGGATGATGCGGTTGATTTTGGCCGCGCGCCCCACGCCGGCGGTGAGCGCCTGCACGTGGCGGATGGCGGCGTCCGGGTCGCCGAAGCCGATGGATTCGAATCGCTCCTGTGCTGCCTCGACGCTCAGGACGATCTGGTCGTTCTCCATCTGGGCGTTGACCGGCAGCATCGGGCGATAGTAGATGTCGAGGTGCAAGTGGCGCACTTCGCGGCGGGTGTCGTCATACTTGTCGACGAGTTCTTCCGGGTGCAGGCCGAATGCGCGGGCGAGTCGGCGCAGCTCCTGGTTCTGGTTGAACTCGTCCACGTCGATGTCGCGCTTCTTTTCGAGGCCTCCGACCGAGGCCCGGCCGAGGTCCGGGAACAGGTGCGTGCGCTTCAGGGACCAGATCTGCTGGCGATGTTCCATCACGCGCTCGAAGCGGTAGTCCTGGGACATGCGCATGGCCTGTTTGCGCGAGACATAGCCGCCTTCGGACAGGCGCTGCAGCGAGTCGAGCGTGTTGCTGGTGCGCAGCGATTCGTCGGTGCGGCCGTGTACGAGCTGGAGCATCTGCACAGTGAATTCCACATCGCGCAGGCCGCCGCGGCCGAGCTTAATCTCGCGGTCCTTCAGGGGTGCGGGAATCAAATCCTCCACGCGCTTGCGCATTTTCTGGCAGTCGTAGACGAAGTTCTTGCGCTTGGACGCGCTCCACACGAACGGCCGGGTCATGTCCATATAGGCCTGGCCGAGGTCGGGGTCGCCGGCCACCGGGCGGGCCTTGAGCAGCGCTTGGAACTCCCAGTTCTCGGCCCACTGCTCGTAATAGTTCTTGTGCGAGGAGAGCACGCGCACCAGCGCGCCGTCCTTGCCTTCCGGGCGCAGGCCGCCGTCGATCTGCCACAGCGGCTGCTCGGCCACGCCCATGATGGCGGACTGGCAGACGCGCTGCAGCATGGTGCCCATCTTGGTGCCCACGCGAATCAGCGTCTGATGGTCCACGTCCTTGTCGACCGGTTCGACCACGTAGATGAGGTCCACGTCGGAAACGTAGTTCAGTTCCTGTGCGCCGAGTTTGCCCATGCCGATGATGGTGAAGCGCACATGCTCGCTGCCCTTGGTTTCGTGACGGGCGATGGCCAGCGCGCCTTCGAGCGCCGCGTCCGCGAGGTCGGACAGTTCGCGGCTGATGGTCGGTTGGATGGAGGTCGGGTCGTCCGCCACGGCATCCTGGGCGATGATGGCGGCCAGTTGGTTCCGGTAGCTGGAACGCAAGGCCGTGGCCGCTTCGGCCAGATCCTTGGAGGCGACGGGCATGGCCGGTTCGTCCGGGTCCGCGCCGACCGCCTTGAGCAGACGTGCACGGCGTTGCGCGTGATTGAACAGATGGCTGTTGCAGTTGTCGACTGCTGCGGCCTCCACAAGCTGCGGCTTAAAGCGCATGAACTTGCCCATCGCGTCGGAAACGCCGAGCACCGTGACCAGACGCTTCAGGGCGTTGTTGTCGGGGATGACGTGTTTCAGATCGCGCTGGCTGGATTGCATCGCGTTGGCGATATCCACGAAATTGCTCAATGCCACATCGGGGTCGCAGGCGTGGGCCAGCACGCTCAGCAGTTCGGCGCATCGCTCATCGGGAATGTCGTCCGCCTTGAGCTGGTCGAACAAGGTGCGGGCCTTGTTGAGGTCTTGCAGACCTGCCCTGATGAGGTCCATGGAGCTGGGTTTGAACATCGACGATTCCATAAGATTCCACTATATACGCTCATGCCCTTCCGAATGGGGCATGAGCCGGGAAGGAGTCATCGAGCGACGCTGATGAGCTCCGAGGAATCCATATCGTAATCGGCCATGGCGTAGGAACGGATGGCGGGGTCATCATAGGTGTTCATGTAATAGGTGTTGGTCTTGGACGAATATCCGCTGGTGAACAGCGTGCGTTCGAACTGGCCGTTGCCCATCTTCGCCATGCCGTCCACCATCTGCACGGAGCCGAGGGTGTGGAACAGACGCGACACATTGGCGGCTTCATCGTTCTGCTGCGGGTAATGCGCGTTGGTGTAGGCCACACGAACGAAGCGCGACGGGGAACTCACGTCGCCCGGGATGCCATGCATGCCCACACCCGCACCCCAAGCGGTCAAGGAGGCCTTGCCCCATGAAGTCGGTTCAGCCATCTCGTTGCTGACGCACATGTAGTTGCGCAGATTTTCCATATGGAAGTCGAACGTCGGCTGATTGGTCAGCACATCGACGTCATCATGATGCACGTGCATGCCATCGGCCATCTGCTCGACGACGATGCTGCGCTTGCCGTCGCCGATGAACCAGTGCAGCAGAGACTCCTGCTGTCCCGGCACGATCTGGGAGACGAGCGTCACGTTCCTGAGCGCCTCCTCGACCTCGTCGACGGAGTCGAAATTACGTGCCACCCACAGCGGAAATTCGAACGTGGCGACGTTTTCCGTGCCTTCGACCGGTTCGTGGACGAACGAGGCGTAGCCGGGGAAATTCAAGCCGGCGATGGCCAGACCATGTTCATTGGCGCAGTCGAAATACATCGGCCTATCGGCCATGACCACGCCCACGCCGATCACCGCGTTCGGCTTCGCCTTGCCGCCCGCACCGAACACCGTGTCATAGTGGTAGCCGCGCGGAGTGACCAGGATGGTCTCCCCATATGAGAAACTCCAGTCGAGATTACGGCCGAAATAAGTGTTGCCCTCATCATCGGAGAAACGGACACCAGTGCACATAACGGGCTTCCTTCCATCGCTTTGGTTGGCTTGCACGTTCATGATACCCATCGGCCGCTGGGGGAACTCTGGGTTTCGCCAGCAGATTAACGTGCGGCGCGACGCATTGAGATGCGCCGCGCCGCGATATGCGTCAACCTTGCGTACCGAGGAACAACGGTTCCGTATTGCGCCAGATACGGCGCGTGGTGGCGGGGTGGTTCATCGAATACAGGTGGACGCCGTCCACGCCGTGGGCCACGAGGTCGGCGATCTGCTCGGAAGCGTAGAGGATGCCGGCGGTACGCAGGGACTGGATGTCGTCCTCCCACTTGTTCAGCAGGGTGTTGAGCTTGTCCGGGATGCGCGAGGCGTTGCGCTCGGCCATGCGACGCACGGACTTGGCGCCACGCACCGGCATGATGCCCGCCTCGATCGGCACGGTGATGCCGGCGGCGCGCGCCTTGTCGAGGAAACGGTAGAAGTCCTCATTGTCGTAGAACAACTGGGAAATCAGATGGGTGGCTCCGGCATCGACCTTAATCTTGAGGTTCTCGATATCCTGGTCGATGGTGTCGGCCTGGTAATGGCCTTCTGGGTAGCAGGCGCCGAACACCTTGAGATCCGGCTTCACGGAGCGGATGTAGGAGACGAGGTCGCTGGCGTGGTTGAATTCGCCGACCGCCTGCTCACCGTCGATGTAATCGCCGCGCAGGGCGAGCACGGCGCTCACGCCGGCTTCTTCGAACATGTCAAGCGCTTCGTCGATCTTGGCCTTGTCGGAGTACAGGGCGGTGAGGTGGGCGACTGCTGGTATGCCGTATTCCTTGCTGATCGTATGGGCGATGCGTGCGGTGGCGGTGCGGTCGGAGTGGGTGCCATGTCCGTAGGTCACGGAAATGAAGTCGGGGTTCAGGCCCTCGAGCCCGTCGAGGGTGTCGTAGATGGTGCCGACCGGCGCGTTGCGCTTGGGCGGGAATACCTCGAGAGTGAACATCGGGGAATGCATATTGAGTTCCTTACTACACGTATGAAGTTGCCCCCGCTGGCGGGGCTGTCCGGCGGATGCCGGACTGGGGGTGGTTGGAATTGCGTCATTACCACCTCCAGTCGCCTGTGGCGACAGTCCCCGCCAGCGGGGGCCTCATAAGGTCCTACTTCTCGAGCTTGGCGCGCACGGCCTTGGCGGCGGCGACCAGATGTTCAAGGCTCGGCCAGGTTTCGGCGTTGCCACGGGTCTTCAGACCGCAGTCGGGGTTGATCCACACCTTCCTGACGTCCATCTTGTCAAGGATCTCGTAGATACGATCCTCGATCTCCTTCTCGGAAGGAATACGCGGGGAGTGGATGTCGTAGACGCCCGGGCCGGCCTCGGTCTCGAAGTGCGCGTCGTGAATGGCGTCGAGCACCACCAGATCGCCACGGGAGGCTTCGAAGGAGATCACGTCGGCATCCATCGCGTCGATGTCGCGGATGATGTCGTTGAACTCGGAGTAGCACATGTGGGTGTGGATCTGGGTGGTCGGCTTGACGGCGGAGTGCACCAGACGGAAGGCCGGAACGGCCCAGTCGAGGTACTTGACGTGCCAGTCGGACTTGCGCAGCGGCAGCTTCTCACGCAGGGCGGCCTCATCGATCTGGATGACCTTGATGCCGGCGGCCTCGAGATCGAGCACTTCGTCGCGGATAGCGAGGGCGAGCTGCTTGGTCTGCTCCTCGTGGGTGATGTCCTCGCGCGGCCAGGACCAGTTGAGGATGGTCACCGGGCCGGTGAGCATGCCCTTCATTACATGGTCGGTCTTGGACTGGGCGTACGCGGACCATTCCACGGTGATCGGGTTGGCGCGGGACACATCACCCCAGACGATCGGGGGCTTGACGCAACGGGTGCCGTAGGACTGAACCCAAGCGTTCTTGGTGAACAGGAAGCCGTTGAGGTTCTGGCCGAAATATTCGACCATGTCGTTACGCTCGAACTCGCCGTGGACCAGCACGTCGAGGCCGATCTCCTCCTGCTTCTTGATGACGGCGTCGATCTGGGCCTTGATGAACTCGTCGTAGGCTTCCTTGGTGACCTCGCCCTTGCGCAGCTTGGCGCGCTCGGCGCGAATCTCCTTGGTCTGGGGGAAGGAGCCGATGGTGGTGGTCGGCAGCAGCGGCAGGCCGAGGGCCTCGCGCTGCAGGGTCTGACGCTCCTCGCGGGCAGGCTGACGCACGTAGTCGGCGTCGGACAGCTTGCCGATGCGCTCGGCGACGGCCGGGTCGGCGGCCACGCGGGTGCCGTCGAACAGAGCCTGGTTGGCGGCGAGGGCGGCGGAGACTTTCTTCTCGTCCTCGGTGGCGTCGGCCAGGGCGGCGACTTCCTTGAGCTCGTCGAGCTTCTGGACGGCGAACGCGAAGTGCTTGAGGTCTTCGGCCGGGATGCCGGTCTCGCCTTCGGTGCTGAACGGCACGTGCAGCAGGGAGGATGCGGTGGAGACGGCCACGTTGGCGGTGACCTGCTTCAGGGCGTCGACCAGGCCGAGGGAGGTGGCGTAGTTGTTGCGCCAGATGTTGCGGCCGTTGATCACGCCGGCGAAGATGGTGGTGTTGGAGGCCACGCCGTACTTGGCGACGGCTTCGAGGTTCTCCTCGCGGCCTTCGTTGAGGTCCAGGCCGATGCCGTCGAAGCCGAGCAGGTTGACGGTCTCGTACACGTCGGCGATGTGGCCGAAGTAGGTGTTGAGCAGCACCTTGACGTTGCCCTTGGCGGACAGGATCTTGGTGTACAGGGTCTTGAAGAGTTCAACATCGCCCGGCTCCTTGTCGAGCACGAGGTACGGCTCATCAAGCTGGACCCATGCGGCACCGAGTTCGTTGAATTTGGCGAGCACTTCGACGTAGACGGCGGCCACGGCGTTGACCAGGCCCTTGTCGAGCTCGAGTTCGGTGGCTTCCGGGGTGCGGGCGAGCTTCAGGAACGTGTACGGGCCGATGAACACGGGCTTGGTGTCGATGCCCAGCGCCTTGGCCTCGTTGAATTCGTCGAACGGCTTGGTGGAGTTGAGCTTGATCTCCGCGGCCGACTCGACTTCGGGCACCAGATAGTGGTAGTTGGTGGTGAACCACTTCTTCATCGGCAGGGCGGTCACGTCGCCCTTGTCGCCCTGGTAGCCGCGGGCCATGGCGAAGAGCGTGTCCTCCTGGTTATCGAAGGCGAGACGCTCGTAACGCTTCGGAATCACGTTGAGGAGGATGGCGGTGTCCAGCATCTGATCGTAGTAGCTGAAGTCGTTGCTGGGAATGAGGTCGATGCCGGCGGCCTGCTGCAGCTTCCAGTGCTTGGCGCGCAGTTCGGCGGCGGTGGCCTTGACGGCGGCCAGGTCGTTGGCGCCCTTCCAGTAGCCTTCGATGATCTTCTTCAGTTCGCGGTTCTGCCCGATGCGGGGAAAGCCGGAGACGGAAGTCAGAGTGGACATGAATCCTCCAATGTAAGCGTTCGTAACCCGACTTAGGGTAGCAAAACACCCGGATTCACAGCTTATAAATGATCGTAGAGTGTCGTTATAGATGGAACTTATAGCATCATGTACTGGCCTCGCGTCATCGCGTAAAGCCGAGACTACACCTCATGCCGGAAAACACGAACGGTCCGCCAGATTGCTGGCGGACTTGCCTCATCATCACCGGTGGCACCGGACCATGGAAACCAGCCGACGCGATGGAATCAGTCGAAGTCCTTCGCATTGATGACGGCGAGCAGTTCGCCACTGTGCACCTGCCATTCATCGAACGGCTTATCTGAGCCCATAATCACGATGGAGGCCGGCGAAAGACCCAGATTCAGCAGATCAAGACGTTCCGAATCGGAGTCGGCAGAGGCGAGCCATTGCGCGCTGATGGACACGGTAGGCTCATGGCCGACGATCATGAACACATGGGTCTTGTCCTTGACGTGGGCGAGTTCGTCGAACACGGCCTGCACTCCCCCGTCATACAGGCTGATGCGATAATCGACGATCGGCTTGTCACCGAACGTCTTGAGCATGCGATCCAGCGTCTGCCGGGTGCGGGTGGCGGACGAGCAGGAAATCCGGTCGGGCACCAATCCCAGCGCTTCGACACCCTTGCCCACGGCTTTGGCCTGTTTGAGGCCTTTCTCGGTGAGCTCACGCTCGACATCGCCCTTGTCTCCGAACGGCTCAGCCTTGGCATGCCTCATGATGATGAGGACATGGTCGTATTCCTTGGCTGCCTTGGCGACCTTGTTCAGCTTGATGCCCATCCGTGGCTCCCTTCACGAACCGCTGCTCGGCCCTGTATCGCTTCCAGTATAGGGCCGTCGAAACGGCCGGCGACCCATCATTCGGCGCTTATTCGTCGGTGTCGGCGAGCTGGCCGACCTGACGGTCGAGATCGCGCAGCACCTTACGTAGTTTGTGATCGGAGATATCACGCAGTTCCAGCTCTTCGATCTGGGCTTCGCGCTGCTCTTCGGTGAGGGAGTCGATGTCGGTGGACGTGTCCTTGGTCACGCGGTCGCGTTTGCGCAGTGCCTCGAAGCCGGGGGCCATGGCGCGCGAAATGACAAGGAAACCAGTGTGTCCGATCATCTGGTGGTCGGGGCGTACGGCGAGACCTTGGGCCTTCCATGTGCGTTCGAGGGTTTCCTGGATCTGCGGTTCGGTCCAGCAGCCGGCCGTGCGCAGGGCTTCGGCCAATCGGCTCATCTGCGTGGTGGTGGTTACGTAGCTGACCAACACGCCGCCGGGGGCGATCACGCGATAGGCCTGTTCGAGCCTGTTCCACGGATCGAGCATGTCGAGCATGACACGGTCGAACCAATGTTCGGGCAGTTCGGCGGCCACGGAATCGAAGTCGCCGGTTTTGAGGTCCCACCATTGCGGCTGCTCGCCGTAGTACAGCGTGGCATTGGCCTGGGCCACCTTGGCGAATTCGGGGCGCAGCTCGATGGTGGTCAGGTGGCCATCCTGTCCTACGGCGTCCAGCAGGTTGACGCTCATCGCCCCCGAGCCGGCGCCGGATTCCAGCACGCGCATGCCGGAGCGAATGTCGCCAAGCTGGATGACCTGGGCGATGTCTTTCGGATACATGATCTGCGCGCCACGCGGCATGGAGAGCACGTAGTCGGCCAGACGTGGGCGCATCACCGCATACTCCCAGCCGCCGATGGCGCGCGAGGACTTCCACGGCTTGTTCCTGTCCTTTTCGGGGTAGACCTGATTGACCTGAGCCTCTCGTTTGGCGTGTACGGTGAGGATGACCGTGCCTTCGATCCTGCCGATCACATCATCGTGCAGAATCAAGCCATGCTCGGTTTGTGTGGAGCCGCCGGCAACCAGCTGATCGGTGATCTTCTTGCCCTTGCGGTCGGTGAACTGCACCTTCTCGCCTGCGGTCAGCGCCCCGCGCCTCGGCCCCATGATTGCTCCTTGCGTGTTCTTGGTCGGTCAAACGATACAAGTCTAATGCATGTAAGCTCGTTGAGTGAGGTGATGACGATGCGACTGCAGATGACGAGCCGAATCAATGCCGGCGGCGACGACCCGATTTTCTTGATGTTTCACGGGTATGGCAACGATGAGAGCGAAATGGTGCGGATTCTCGACGCTGTATATGCGCCGGCACGGTTCCATACGGATTTATCACTTTCGTCCGCTCCCGTTGGTTCCTCTGATTTCGCTGATTCTGACTACTCAGTCAATCACGCTGAATCCGCACATGGTGAGACCGGGCCGAGTTACATCTCATTCCGCGCCACCTATCCAAGGCCTTACATGGGCGGCAATTACTGGTATCCGGACGGCTGCGGCGTGGAGGAACGGCAACGAGAATGCGCGGCGGTCGGCGAAGCGGTGACCTCGTTGCTGGACGCCTCGGCGTTTGCAAACCGTAAGAAGATTCTTATCGGGTTCTCCCAAGGCGGCTACCTGTCGTACCGTCTGGTCAAGGCGTATCCGACCGTGTTCGATTCGGCGATTCTGCTCAGCCCTTCGTTCATGGGCGAGGAGCAGGCGGCGCTTGACTCCCTTACCCGATTCTTTCTGGCCTATGGCGCGTATGACCGCACAATCCCCGCGCCCGACCAGCAGACGGCCCATCAGGTCCTTGAACGGGCCGGGCTTCTGACCTATCGCGAGTATCCCGACATGGCTCACGCCATTTGCGACGAGGAAATTGCTGATATTCGTGATTTTCTGCGCGCAATATGATGTCGGCATAGCCCGATATTGGATATCTCCGTTCAAAGGGGTACCGAGCCAAGTGGAAGCAGCTCAGAGACGGCGGAATGGCGTTGGTGTCTGACCGATTATACTCATGGTTTCGCGAACAAAGTACCTCTTCGAAGGCAGTTACCATTCTGCAAAGCGCCGAATGTACCTCTCTGAACCGAGTTACCGGCGTTTTAATCTGCAACACACGTTTCGAGGGGCTGATCTGAACCGTTCCGGAGGTCTACTTCCGTTTCAAGGGGCTGGTCATCCTCCGGACGAAGCATAATAACAGCCTCATGCCCACGTCATTCCGCCGTTTTTGCCCTCCATCTACTTGGGCATCAGCCCCTTGAAACGGAGATGGACCTCCGGAAAGCACGCAATCAGCCCCTTGAAGCTGGAGTAGCCCATTGGCCGCACCCATCCCGAGCCCATTCATCTCGAAACAGCCCCGCAACAGGGTCAATTCCCCTGCCGACTGATGCCGTCCTTATGTCCGGTGGCTTTGAATGGTGTGGCGCGAGATACGGTATTCGCCGCTGCCTGTCGGGACTTGCCCTTAGCCGCAACGATTTTCGCAACGATTTTGGATTCGAGGAATTTCCCTGTTTCCGTCTTATCGCTGGAGCCGTGTTGACTGCCCTCTCCGACATTGATGCCTTTGGCACGCAGGGCACGCGCCCACCGCTCATCCATCGTGTTCCTCACACATCCCATTCCGGCTTCCATGTGTACTGCATGTCGTAGGCACTCGACCAGAACATGTATTCGTTCTGCACGCCGGTCACGAAGACGTCCACGAGTTCGTCCTTGCGTTCTGCGCTCAGGTGTTCGGTCAGCTGCTCGATATGTTCGATCAGCCATGCGGAGCTGCTCCAGAACTCCTCGGTTTTGTACATGTCCACCCAGCTCTTGTACGGGTTGGAATCAAGCGTGTCCGTGAATTCGGCGGCGAGACGCTGCCCGTAGTCGGCGTACACCCATGCGCAGGGCAGCACGGCCACGAGAACATCGACTAAAGGATTGCCATATGCGATCGAAAGGATGTTCGACGTGTAGGCGCGGGCGAACGCGGACTGACGAACCGAGTTCATTTCCTGCTCGCTGATGCCGTAGCTTGCCATGTATTTGCGGTGCATCGCGGACTCCACATTGAAGATACCGTTCTGCACGTCGGCCATGAACCGCATGACTTCGGGATCCTGGGTTTTGGTGAGGGCCAGAGCGTGGACCTTGGCGTAGTCGTTTAGGTAACGGTAGTCCTGCAGCAGATAGAATGCGAAGCGCTCGCGATCGAGCGTCCCGTTGCCCAGCTCGCGCAGGAACGGCTGCCGGTATCCCTCCTCCCAGACCAAGTTGGCGGCCTCGCGCAGTCGTTGCGCGAACGGCGGCAGATGGTCCAAGGTGATCGGGCCGAACGCGGCGGCGTCAAAAGTCATCATTTGCTCCCTCCGATGGTGTTGGCCAACAGGCTCCAAGGGTCAGGCCTTATGCCTTTCTCAACCCGCATGTCGGCGATTGATTCAGTCTCGGCGCGAATGGCACCGTACCGGCTCGGCTGGTATCGGCTTGGTTCACGGGTTCCCCTGCAATGCGCCTTATTATGGCAACACGAACAGACACGGGCTGATGGCCATCCTTGCGACTCCTCACATGGCGCTTATGGACTTAGGATGGAGTCATTCGTAATGTCCTTGCACCGGTTGCGGCAAGGACAGCACCGCAGGAGGACCGTCAATGAAGTATTTCGCCACCGATACGCATTTCGGGCATCCGCTGGTCACCGTGTTACGAGGTTTTACGACATTCGATCCAACGCGCTCAAGCTATGAGGAAATACTGCGCGCGCATGGGCGCAAAGCCGCTGAGGATTGGGCCAAGGAGACGACGCTGGACTCGGGGCCGACGTTCCGCACGGCAGCCGATACGGATGCTCACGACAAAGCGATCGTGGACAATATCAATGCGATGGTCGGGCCGGACGATGAGTTGTGGATTCTGGGCGACATCGGTTTTCGCACGTCACTGACGCATTTGAAGAACTGTCTACGCGCGCTCAATTGCAAGCATTTGCATGGTGTGATCGGCAATCACGATGATTGGTGGCTTGAAGATCGGCCCGCGCTCAACCTGTTCGAGAGCCTTGAGCCGAACGATACGGTCGAAATCGAAGGACTTGGCATAGTGAATCTGTCCCACTTCCCATATCGGGAGGATTTGTCGTACAGCTGGCCCGACGATGTGGCAAAGTTCAGCGGTAAGGCCCTGCCGTTTGACGGTCGCAAGCTGCTGTATGGTCACACGCATCAGCTTTCGCCCGATGGGGCCCGTCCGGAGGCTCTGAACGTCGGATTGGATGCATGGGACTTGATGCCGGTGAGCGAGGCGCAGGTTATCGATTGGTTCCGCGAACATGACGATGGCAGCGCATCGGCTAGCCCGACAGGTCAAGCACCGTCACTTGATATGCCGTCGTTCTAAAGAATAAAGGGATAGCAGTCATGCCACTGCGAATTGTGCATCAGGACATCACCACCATGCAGGTGGATGCGATTGTTAACGCGGCGAACACGCGGTTGTTGATGGGCGGCGGCGTGTGCGGCGCGATTTTCCGTGCGGCGGGAGCTCGGGATATGCAGGAGGCCTGTAACCGACTTTCCCCTATTCTCACCGGTTGCGCGGTAGCGACACCAGGCTTCGCATTGTCCGCCCGATACGTGATTCACACCGCCGGCCCGATTTGGCAGGGCGGTGATGCCGGTGAGGAACAACTGCTGCGCGCCTGTTATCGCAATTCGATGGAGCTTGCTGTGTCGCTCGGCTGCGAAAGCATCGCATTCCCGCTGATTTCCGCCGGGATTTACGGCTATCCGCGGGATGCAGCGCTCGCGGTAGCTAGGGATGAGATACACGCGTTTCTCGCCACCAACAATCGCAATCATTCAGGCGGACAGTCCGAGCAGGGCGTAGGAGACTCCGATTGTTCTGTATTTCTGGCGTTGTATCGGTAGTCGCGCGATCATCAGCGATCGGCCTCGTATCATCTGTATGATGTCCTGTATTGTAACAGAACCAGGGGGATTCCATGCAGACCATCGACTCATCCAAAGCCGCCGAAAACGTCACTGGTTCGGACGGTGCCATCCATATTCCATCTAATCCCACGCTTGCCGGGCTGGCCTCGCTGACCCGCAACGTGGCGTACAAGACCGGGGCCGATGATCTGGTAATGGATATCATCGCCCCGCAATCCACCGGCGATGACGATAACCGCCGCTACCCCACCGTGGTATTCGTGCAAGGCAGCGCCTGGACCACGCCGCATCGCGACTACGAGATCCCGCAGCTCTCGGCTTTGGCCCGCGAAGGCTTTGTGGTGGCCACGGTGAATCATCGCGATGCCTCGAGCGATCCCCACGACGTGTTCCCCGCATATCTCGAGGACGTCAAAGCAGCCATCCGCTATCTCAGGGCAAACGCGCGTCAATGGCACGTGAACCCCGACCGCCTCGGCATCTGGGGCACGTCGTCCGGCGGCAACACGTCACTGTTGGTGGGGCTGACCGCCGACGATCCGCGGTATGAGGACGGCACCAATGCCGATGAGAGCGATGCGGTGAAGTACGTGGTCAGTTGCTTCCCGCCCACCGACATGCTTGAAGCTGTCGACGCATTCGACGATGAGACCAATCCATTCCGGCTGTATTATTTCGGCCCGTTCGCGGCCGTGGTGGGCGCGACCCATGAGACCGGCATCAATGCCGAGGTCCGTCAGCGCGCGGCTGACATGAGCCCCTACCTGCAGGTGCGGGATGACCAACAGTATCCGCCGATGCTCCTGTTGCACGGTACCGCCGACACCGTGGTCCCCTACCATCAGTCCGTCAAGATGCGCGACCGGCTGGTCGAGCACGGCGTGGACGCGCAGCTGGTGCTAGTCGACGGCGCCGAACATGAGTACGATTTCTGGAGCCAGCAGGTCTTCGACGTGATCTTCGATTTCATTCGTGAGCGGAGCTGAACGTAAGGGCACACGGGCGCGTCCTTGTTATAGGTTGCCGAGTTCTCTTTTAGCCAATTTTGTTGGAGCCCCTGTCTGCGTGAACATGCCATGACAGTTCTAGACTGTGTTCTAAGACTGTCAATCGGCAATGTGTATGAAAGCGTGATGTGATGGGTCAGACGGCGATTGATGGAGTTGAGGGACTTAATAGGGCCGGCGAAATCAGCAGATTCAGCGGTTCGCGGTCGGTGGCGTTGCCGCCTATACCATTCTGGCCGTGCTTACTTCGCGACTGTTGCAACGGCCGACTACCACGGAACTGTTGCTCATCGTCATGTGGATCACGCTGGAACTATGTGCGCTGACTATGTTGCACAGTTCCGGAGCTCTCGGGGCAACCGCCGCCATCGTTTTGGCCATCATCCTGCTGATTTTGCTTATCGCCGACATGGCCTGCTACCTCGCCTACTGCCATCTGCCACCCATGCCCGCCTTCATCGACGGCACCGCACCACTGATTGCCGTAACGGTGTTTTCTGAGATTGTCGTGGCGATGATTGTGTAGGTCCGGGGATTTTGTTTGCTATTTCGTGTTATTCAATTGTGTCCCGAATATATATGGGCACTGCCAAATTTATGATTCCAATCTTTTCCTGCGGATCGGCTTAAGATAATTGACTCTGAAGGATTTCCAATCACCAAAAAACTTGTTGTCCGTTTCAGTTTGTTCCCCATTCCGGAATTTCTCACAGGTCAATTCAAGGGTGCATAGAAAATCCGCAACTTGTTCAAGCCGGTAGTCGCGTGGAGAAGCGTCACGATAGACAATGGCATCTATGGAGAGTGCATACTCAATCCCGCCTCGCAGGGCATCAGTAACTATCTGTTGGCCACCGTCGTAATACACCTTGACAGTGCCATAAGAATGGAAATCCGAAAGATGCGCCAAAAGTAGATTAACAATATCGCGTTTGAGTTGCGCTTCAAAACGTTGGCGGTTATCGTCAAAATCACTTTTACGATGCACAAACGTCCGATATGTAATCGGCAGCCGCCGAGTCATGATAACGAATAAACCCAGAAGCCTCTTACGCTCCGATAGGCTCATCCCTTCGTAAGCATCATGCCCGGTAAGCAGCGGCCCAGCATGGAAAGGGACATCAGGAAGTCCATAGTCAGCCAACGACTGGCGGTACCGCTCTCATCAGCGAAGATGCTCAATACAGACGGCATCGCATCCCCCGTCCCCGTTGACAAAAAATGCCGGGGGAGCCCCCCGGCGACTTGGAGCCTTTCTCGTTTCCGAGTAAAGCAATATATTTATAGCATTTTCAGCCCCTAGCCCGCAAGCCACAAACGGCTATTCCGCTGACAGCTGCTCATATTGTAGCCACGCCATCTACTGCAACATCATGTCACGGTGCTTGTGCCAACGGAACAGACGCTCACGATGGCGGTTCAGCGTGAAACGATCCCACATCTGGTCCTCGGCCCACTCAACCGTGCCATCATGTTCTTCATCTTCGGGATTGCCCAAGGTATCAAGGAACCGCTCGAACCCATACGCCCCGCCGACATCCTCCGGAGGCGCATCCCCCGCCCCATCCCAAAGCTGAGGATCCGCAACGTGCACGCTGCGGTAGGTACGCAGCAGCTTGATGTCATGGATCCAATCGTCACCATAATCGTAGTAATAGCGAGCGGTACGCGCCTTGGGAAACACGTCGCCCAGCTCGGTTTCCGAAGCAATGCGAACTTCCGGCAACGGCTCCACCGGCATATATTGTTCGTATTTCGCCTCATGGTATGAGGGCTCTTCTCCCCACAATTCTTCCACTTGCACCTGCTTCCCATCCGGAAATGCGGCGCAGAAGCAGAACAGATGCTCGCCGTACCACATAAAGCATTCCTGCAATACCGCATGCAAATCGAAGAACGTCAATGGTGCCGGCACCAGAATCTCCCGCCAGCATTCACGCCCGTCAAGGCGCAAAGTGACTCGGAAACGAAATGCCGTGTTGCCATTGCCTGCCATGAAGACTCCCCTATCAACGATGAAGTTATTATCACCGTAACAGAGTCTGGGACAAACCACTGCGTTACGAATCTGATTCGCGCCCTCAGAAAAGGCCGAATCATCTGTTCAATCTCCGTGTCCTGTGGAAAAGACTCTAACAATAACCGGTACTGTTCATCATCAGCAAGTCCAATATGCCATGTGACCAGGTGCGGGACACTCATGTGATCAGTCGCTATGGTGGTGAGACGTGACTTCGGTTCGTACCGTCGAGCAGACGCGAATGGGATAGCCGCACCGCTCGTGTCCAATATCGGCTGGGGCGTGCTGCCGCTGTACTGGCGCGCACTGTCCAGTATGAATGCCATCAGCGTGCTCGCGTATCGTTTGGTCGCCACGTTGGCGGCCATGGTCGCGCTGTTAGTGGCGTTCTCCGTCCTGGCCACCGCGATTCCGCTGGCCATGTTCTCCTACGGCGTGCAGCACAGCCATTACCTGACCGTGAGTTTCATCCAATATCTCAACCCGCTGATCCAGTTCTGTGTGGCTGTGCTCCTGCTGCACGAACCGATGCGCGCGCAGGGCTATGCGGCGTTCATGGTGATTTGGGTCGCGATCGCGGTGTATTCGTTCGGCGCGATTCGGGCGTATTGGGAGCGGTTGAAAAGGCCGATGCTGTAATGAATAATTTACCGGGGACCATCGCTGGATTGGCGAATACTAAATAAGTCGTATATCCTCAAAATACTTGACAAAGCTCATACGCACGAGGGGGTGTCACGTTATGAGTGCAACAGTTGCTTGGGGAGATGAAAGTATCAGGCATAAAGGACTGACCCGGCCTATGTACCTCATGTGCGCATGCATCATTGACGATGTCCCTGCGGCCAATCAGTCAATGCGTACCATTCTTCCAGAGCACAGCAAAAAACTTCACTGGCGAGATTTGACAAATCGGAGGAAAAGACAGTCTATTGATTTCATCCAGCAAATCGGTCCTCTTTCTATAGTTATTGCAGCAGAGGAATCATCTGTTCACAAGGACGAAAGAGCACGCCGTAAGTGTTTAGAACGGTTGTTACCTGTTCTAGAGTCATATGAGATCAGTACTTTGGTGTTAGAAAGTCGCACTCTTCCTCAAGACCAACGCGACCTTGAACATCTTGCACAGATGCGTACCAGGCATCTTGTCAGAACAATCCGAATGGATCATATACGCGGTTCAGCGGAGCCTTGTCTATGGATTCCAGACCAAGTTCTCGGCGCTTATGGAGATACCAAAACTGGAAAATTAGATTTTTCTGAATTTCTTCGGGAAAACGTTCTCGATGAAATTATCGCTTGTTAGTTTTCAATAAGGTGTATACGCGGAAGCCGGGCCCTATGATAGCACAGGGTCACCGGCTTTCACTTCCAAACCACCCGCAGGCGGCCGGCTTCAAAGCTCATGATATCACTTACGTCACAGGATAGGCATTAGCGGCGAGTAACACTCCACCCGCTACAATCAGCAGTATGGTTGTTCCGCAAAAGCCAGCGTTGGCTCAATTCGAGGTCATGTTCAAAGGCACGCCGCTGATTCTCGAACGTGCCACCGATTACTGGGAATCGGGCCGCGTGAGTTCGGTGCAGGAGATTGCGCCGCAGCTGTATCACGCGCAGGTGTCCGGCAGTGCCGATGACTGTTATGACGTTGACATCCGCCTCAGCAAAGACGCTCACGGCGAGAACGCCAATGAAGCAAACACTGATGACCAAGCAACTACCAGCAGTAACAACGACCACGAATCCACAACCGACGACAATTCGATTCGCATACAATCCGCCGCGTGCACCTGCCCGTATCAGAGAACACCATATTGCAAGCATATAGGTGCCGTGCTTTACGAACTGCGCAAACAGCTCATTGGTGCGCACGGCAATCACCACAATGATGACACCGCCAACGCTCACGATGGTGTCATCGCACTCCCCCGCACCGTGCTGGATCCCATCCAGCAACACCTCGACGCGCGCGCAGAGCAGGGCAAAGGCCATCTGCTGTTCCTGTGGTCCACCCAACTGCGCGAAGCCGCAAAGACGTTCTGCGCCCAGCCAGACGAAGAACGACCGCTAATCCCGCTGATCGACGCACAAACCATGCTCTCCGACACAATCCGCCGAAGCCATGAACGTTTCATTATTCATATCAGTAAGCACAGCGATGCGTACAGCAAATCATGTGACTACACAGAATTCATCAAAACTGTGCAGGCTATCGCGGGCAATGCCCTGCAATCCAGTGATTACGCGAGCGCATGCGGCAACCTGCGACTGTGCATACACGAAGTCCACGCGCTTCTGCTCTCGTCCGAGAACGATGATGGCTCCGAACCTTTGCTCACGCTTATGGATGATCTGGCGATGCGCGTGCGATGCTATATGGAGAATGTGGCGGAATTCGCCGACTCCTCTACCGCCGGCAAGGCATTGAACACCATTGCGCAGGCCGCGAACGACAAAGACATGCGGCAATGCGAACCATTGAACAGTATGTTGCTGATTTCCAGCGCGCTCGCTTTCGCCCAATATGACGACAAACGCATATGGGCCTATGACGTGATCGAGAACGCGATAACGCGTAATCTGGAATACTCGTTCAACGAAGAGAGCGAAGAAAGCGACGAGGACGACGAGGACGAGGATAACGAGGACGAGGATAACGAGGATACGAGCGAAGTAGACGACGAAACCGACTTCATTTCGGATGAATCGTTACACGTATTGCAGTTGTTCACACTCATGAGCGCCTACGACCTATACGCTCTATCCAACGATGACGCTGGACGCGAGCAGCTTCTGAAAGACTACCCGGAGTCAATGGCCCTCACACTGATGAACGCTGCGAACATGATTCATGAAGGGCACTTGCGTTCCGCATACATGCTCGCACAAGATTTCCTTCTGTCGAGCCGGGATATGGAAGATGTCGATATCGATGCCCGGCATAACGGTCTGCTGCCGGACCTGCTGCCCCATGGATGGCATACCATCATGGAATGCTGCGCCGAGGGACTCAATGACGTTGGACTGCTCGCCAACGTGTATCGGTACTACATTCTTTCCTGCAACGACAGATCCGATACCCATTACGTGAGTAAACTACGCAATCTGTTACGCATCTACGGCGGTCTTAGCGCAGAAGAATGGCATGACGTGGCTGATGGGCTGGCCAGAGATTGCGCCCGGAACATCATCGACCGCATCAAGTACCAGCCGGAAATAACCACCAAAGGCGGCACACAGCGCCACAGCAGTTGGCGCAATCCCGCTTACGAGAAGCTCATCGTGGACGAGCGGCTTTCAGACGCGGCCCTGACTTATTGCGCCATCGTCGATTACCCGCCGCTGCCATTGCTGCGCACCATCGCCATCGAACACCCCGAATCGGCAAAATCGATAATCCTCGACGCAATGCCGTACGGCAATATGGGCCCGCCCGTGTTCCGGTTCACGGCAGAACGTGGCACCAATAATACATTGACGGCACGCCGCAACACATACCAGCAGATCGCCAAACAGTTGCGCCGTTTCGCCGCAGTGTTCGGAGATGAGGAGACCCGTGTGCTGGCACACGAGATTGTCGAGCGTTATCCGAATCGTAATGCGCTACGCGAGGAGTTGGCGTTTGCGTTGTAGGGGCGACGGTGACAACGCGGTACGGCATTTGGCACGCATCCGGCGACTATGTGTTGCGATACTGCGTCATTATCAAGACTAGTATTTCGCACTTTGACCACTTAGCTTGGCGGCCCTAAAGCTCCTTCTGCCGCGTCCAGCAATATTAATATGTCACTGGTCTCTTAGCCTCTCCGCATTATGGCCGTCGATTATCGACTCAGCACGTTTGCGATAGCTCTCATCGCTGGCAGGAGCAAATACGCACGCACGATTATCGATAATGACGTCCTGCGCTTCGCCAGTTTCTTTCAGCGCCTTGTATGCGTCGGCATAATCACGAATATGCGGCCACTTGGTCTTGACGTTAGGCTGCGAAGTGCCGCTGGCCTTGGCGATATTAGTCAAAGTATGTCCTGCACCCAACGCAATGCCGGCCTGTTCCTCACTAAGATTCCTGATGATATTGATCAGCTGACTGCATACCCGCACCTTGGCAAGACGCTCATCCATGAGGAATCCCTTGCTTTTGGCATAGCGGGTTATGAGGTAAGCCCAGTAATCCAGTTTGGCGTTGAGCAGCTGCATGGACTCCGTATAGAACAACATCGGCGGGACGGCCGACGCCATGGTTCGCTCGTCGTCAAAAGTCTCGTCGTCGTTGAGCCAGTCAATGGTGTCCGCGTATTGCGCGTTGTCCTCAGAGGTAGGCAGGCTCGTCGTACTCCTTGCGGAGATCTTGCGCTATCTGGTCGATTTGCGATTGACGATTTCCGCTGGGGAATGAGCTGATGAATAGGTTGATGAGGTCTCCGATGCAGATATTGCATTGCTTGCCACTCCCCTGTGACGGTATTTCCATATCAGGGAAGAACTTGCGATGAAGCCGCTTGGCGATTTCATCAAAGGCCGAGTCGTGGCCGATATTCTATTCGGCGTTGATGGGTGTCGATTGCTGATTGCCGTTAATGGATTGTTCAACTGATTGCTGCTGAGCTTTGTTGTAGTTCGTCATGTTTCGGACTATAGAGGGCTGTTTTGCAGCGTACAGCCTATGAGTTTCATATAATCAGCTAATACATCCTTAGTACTTGGCGAATAATTGTTTTCAAGCCACATTCTTGTTTATGCGATGATTCGATGGATTATTGGGGAGGGGGCTAATTGCACAAGATGATTCGTGCGTAACTTATGGACAAGTCGCGTGAGACGAGGCCGATATCAGGAAGACTTCAGTACCGTTCCGCACGTCAACAGGATAAAAGGTACAACTCAGCACCATGAAGTAGGTAGCCCGTCGGCCGGTTCTGGATGCACCCTAATGTCGCAGCGTAGCTCTCGGACTTTTCTATACAGTGCTCGTCATAGTTTTTCACGATGGTAAACAACCTCATCGTCGGAATCATAATCGTCGGAGGCACGCCGTTCCGATAATCCCCATTGAGTGAGGTCCAAGTAGGTTGTACCTTTTACCTCACGCATTGCCCGTATGACTGATTCCAATTCACGAGGCGTCCAACGACTCCCTAATCTGACCCGCTGCAGTTCGGGAATACTAGCGTCTATACGGACGTCAGAAGAAGTCTTTGGGTGAATAGTCAGTACACGGTTTCGCCATAAAAACATAATCCATTCCCGGAACGTCCTGTACGGCCAAGGAAGCTCGTCATTCTCAGCTTCAGGAAAAGAATAGCTAATGTACTGCATGTACATGAAACGTTTATCGGAACTATCCAAGTACAAGGCCAGCGCCCAAGCTTTTTCGTCTTTTCGCGTCATTACAGGGATCACGAGGGATTCGCTCGGAGCAAGGAGCATATTCATCTCAAGCTCATTGGGCATCAGGTCGTCAATTATATCCATGCCGTGCAACAAGAGATGCCGAATCCGAATAGGAGCAGCACCGGCATTCATCAAACGAAGCCAATCATATTCAATTTGATTTAGGACTTTGCTATCCTTCGTTGTTGAACGAATAAAGTCGTGCCTGACCGCCGCCAACTCCAGTCGTCCATGGGACCAGTGTCGCGACTGATCTAAAAAGGATTTAGCTTCCATGCCTGCTATGACGAGACCAACTGTGCCGCCAATGTTTGCAAGTAACTGAAGATAGTCCGTCATGCGGGCAATACTAACAGCAATCGTAGAAGGTGGATAACGGTTGACCTTGTTCTACGGCTGTAGACGAGCTCCCCCAATCCAGCTATGTCGTACGTTGTGAAACGACCAGAGCAGTCGTGTTTGATTTGGATGCGTCGCCGCTTGACTTGGCGATGCTCTCTAGACATCCGCGTGGGATAAGTCGAGATATTGAGTAGCCGGGCAGCACCGCCAGCGGCCAGATGTCAAAACACGCCTTGGAGCAGTCAGCAAATATGAGTAGGCTCAGAACTGATTGACGTGGCGGCTAAAAGATTGCAAGTTGGTGTCTAGATCGAGTTCCTATTCCGTTCTGGAGCGAATTGTATTCACCTCTATTGTGTACTACTGTATTACACATACTGTAGTACACAATAGAGGTGATCATATGGCGACTGTATCAATCCGTATGCCGGACGACATGAAGGAAGCGCTCGAACGCCTAGCTACAGAGAAATCCATGACCGTCAGCGGGCTGATCAGCGAGCGGATTAACGACATGCTGGGGCACCGTGAAGAGATCAGGGAGGATACCCCATATACACTAACCACGGCGGAACGGTACCTGTTGATGCGGGTGGAAGAGCTGAGTGCACTCGTTAAGCCGGAAGACAAAGCCTACATCGAGCGTGACGTCGAGGCCTTCCAAGAAGGATATACAGCGGAATACTCTCGCATTTTCAGCAAAATGCACATCGAACTTTCTCGCCAAGACTGTGAGTTCGTCTGGGACGTGCTCGACATGTTCCGCGACCTCATCATCAGCTATGACAACCTTGAAGCCTCAGATAAGGAAACCATCGAGGAATCCCAGTGCCACTACCAGGGCTTCGACCATAACGACAATCGTGAATGCGCTATGGAGAGATACGTGAAATACCTCGCCAAAGACGATTGCTGGGAGTTTACAGTAGAAGACTCTAAGAAGTTCAGCGATCGCGGTAATTCCCACTGCCAGATGGTTCCCATGTATCAGGGTATGCTTAGTGCCCTTAACGAGGTCAAACGTCGCCGTCGCATGGCGAATCGCTCGTACTCCAGCAATTGCCAGCCGTTCGACAAGAAAGAAATCCAGTTCATACTTAGTGCCCGTCGTTACGACTCGCCATTCCGTAGGGGCTAAAGATCAAGCTAAGGAGTGAGATATATGTCATCCGTGTTCAAACCCAATAATGCTGCGTTACGCAAAATGGAACGGGAACTGCAGCGCAGTTTCAATAAATTCAATATCACTGTTCCGGTTCGGATTGAGCAACCGGAAATTCCGCATGACTGGGTTGCAGATACCTCTCTTGCGGCCAATAGCACTATCATCAACGCCGGCGACAATTCGCAGATAACTGTAAATAGTCAAAACGTACAGCAGTCTCAAACAATCGTTAGTGAGCCAGACAGTTTTGGCGACCTGAGAATGGTCATGCAGGAAATCCTCTGCAAACTCAGCGATTTGGAACTGACGGATGAAGACAGCCAAGAACTCAAAGAGTCCGCAGAGGAAGTGATTGCTGAACTTGATTCCGACACCCCTGATACGGGAAAAATTCGCGGCTTCGCTCGTCTGATAAAGCGTATATTGACACCAATTGCAACGGCTGCGATTGCTGGCGCGGCGACCGGTACAGGGGCACTTGTCCAACAGTGGATCGAAACGTTGACTCAAGCCTGTTAGGAATATTTTCATGGATTCTCAACAAGCGATGACGCTTTGCCTTGACCGTGAGGTCACTTCAATCAGGCACTCCGTCACGACTGGGCTCATGCTGCTCCGAAAAGCAAAGCATATTGATGACTCGTTTGAGCCATGCCTCATATTCTTGCCCTACCTGACTGGCAAGAATAAACAACATGGGAGGCGTCACCGTTGAGTAGCGCATTGACCATTTTCATCGCGTATGCTCCTGGAACGCTGAGCCTTGTCTGTGACCTCTTCGACCCCTATAGCGGGATTTTCGGAGCTTTATTCAAGTTTGTTGTTCTCTTCATTACTGGCACGTCGCTCATCAACGTGTATGCGCGCAAGGACACGTTGGCTAACACCTCGGAACACAACTACTACAGCTACCCTCGAATCCCACGGCATCATGAAGGAACAGACCGGCCGCGCGGCATCACTCGCCGTATACAAATCCATGCTGGGACTCGTACGTCTCTGCTCGGCCCTCACCGTAGCCTGCTCAATCGGACTGAACGGCACGCTCACCCTCATGGTGGTGATATATCCGACAGATATTTCCCTGTCACCCGCTAACTTCCCCGGCAACAAAGTGGTGGGCATATTCCTACTCATCGTCGGCCTGGCCACGTCCATCGCCTCGGCCATCTACTTCTGGAAGGCCGCCTCCCAACTCAGCCGAAGCGTAACGGCCCAACACTAGGAATGTTCGCTCACTGCGAGCGCCTTATGCCAACAGTTCCGTCCCAAGCACATCATCGATAAGCCCACGTCCGCGCATATCTGTGGTGTTGACTCGTCATTCATTGACAATCAGCGAATCCAAAAGCGTTTTCTCGACCAATTCGAAGAAACGCTTCGATGAGGTGCAGCCCAGCGAAGCACATTCTCGACTCGCCCACAGATTCGCCTCGCCCAGCTCTGCTCAGCAGGAGCTAAACCTCAATCAGCCCGAAGAAATGACCCGCTCAGAACTCACCAGCGAATCAAAACCTCTTCCTAATCGATGGTTTGCTCCGCTCAGGACTACTTCAACAGGGCAAAACCTCGACGGACTAGAGGGAATGTTCCGCCTAGATCTGTTCAGCGAAGCGAAACCTCGACAAACCTGAGGGAACACCCCGCTGAATCATCACCAGTGGCGCAACCCAGAGAGCCAGTAGAGGAAAAGCCCCGCTAAGCGGCCTCTCAGCAAAGCAATACCTTGGCCCATCCGAAGATTTGCCCCACTGAGACTGCTCAGCGAAGCAAAAGCTCAACTCAACCGTAGGAACACTTCACTGACCGCCCATCAGTGAGCCAAAATCTCCATTCACCAGAGGATTTGCCTCGCTAATCATGCAAAAGCGCTTTTTAAAATCGCTGGGAGGTTATTCATTTCCTCGGTTATTCCTCCAATCATCTAAGTCAAAAGAACTCAGCACACGCACGCCAATATTCTCTCTCGGCGTTCCACGAACCATTCCCTCATATTCGGGACTACAGTAAACGGCAGATGTAGCCGATTGTGCCCAGTCCGAAGGAGGACATTATGGGATTATTTGATTCGCTGAAGAACATGTTCGCGCATCACGAACACCATCATGGGAGGTGGCATCGGGCAACCGCTCACTCTCGCCGATACCAAAGCAGTGTTGGCCTTTATCGTGGTGCATCAGCAGCTTGCTGACATGCGCAAGGTGGCGGATGCAGTCAAGCAATTGCAGGATGAGATGCCTCAGTACATCACATTCGGCATGTCGCATTATTACAGTGAGCCCAAGCGCGTGCGCTTCCAGTCCGAAGGTGGCAAGTTCATCGACGCGGACGCCATCGCCACCGCATTTGCCGAAACCACCGTATTGCAGGACGAGTGCGAAATCCAGCATCTTATGGGCGATATCGAAGACAACCGTGAGCATCGCGATCCGGCAAAGATGCCAGCAGTACCGATTGACGAACTCGTGTGCGTCACCGATGAAAGGCTTGCGACCGGCAACGATGAGGAGCAAAGTCGTGCATGGCTGTTCGCCTTATTCGATCAGCTCGATGACATTGCCGAGGCGACAAAGAACAACCTGGAGCCGCTTGTCACAGCGTTGGATACGACTCTACAAAACAGCTCCGCTACTATTGGCAACTCCGCCACTACCGACGCTGGCAACAGCAGCAACAATGCCAATGCCGGCGATGCACGTTCCCGTATCATCTCCCTAATCGCCAACGCTCTCTTCCCGGCCGCAGAATCCTCGAAGACAAGCGAGTCCTCAGCATCCGCCGCCATCCGCGAACCGATGCTCAATCCCACCGCAACATCGCTCGATTACATGCTAGCCATAGACGTACTGCGCGCCCACGGTCTCACTATTTGCCGGTGAGTCCGAGAAGTCAACCGGTGGTTCATACGGCAGTGGTTCATACGGCACATACCGCACAAAACTGCTATGCACGAACAACTGTGTCCGAACAACGAGAACGCACTACTTCTCCAGCTTCTCCAACTTTTTCCAGTGCCTTTAATAGCGAATCGACATGTCCTTTGGCACGCACGTTGTAGCGCGCAATCGCCACGGAGCCATCGGAATTGATGACGAGCGTCGAACGGATCACGCCTACGTGCACCTTGCCGTAGAGCTTCTTTTCGCCGTATGCGCCGTACAGCTTGTGCACGGTCAGGTCGGGATCAGACAGCAGCGGGAACGTGAGATGATCACGCTCGGCAAACTTGCGCAGCTTATCGAGCGAATCCTTGGACACACCTAGCACCACAACATTCTGCGATTCCAGCCGAGCAAGATTATCTCGAAAATCACAAGCCTCAGTGGTGCATCCGGGCGTCATCGCGGCCGGGTAGAAGTACAGTACAACCCTGCGGCCGGCATCGAGCACGTCAGACAGGTTGATTGATCCGCTCTCTGTAAACCCAGGTATAACCGCCGGCAGAGTGAAATCGGGCGCCACGCTCCCCTCTTGCAGACGTTCCGGCATTGAATCAGAGCTATCAACAGTAGTGGTCATGATTCCCATCATAGAACCTTTATCAACAGCGCTAGTAAAGTTATCCAGAGGTCAGTCACACAACTGCGGATCGGCAAAACGGCGATTCTGCAACACCGGCAATGTTCGACGCGCGGAATCAAGACACTCACGACTCAGCTCAGCAGTAATGAGATCGGCTTCCCTATCGCCCACCGCAGCATCACGCGCGAATCCGTCGATGATCTCCAGATTCCGTTCCGGGCCCCTCCGCCACCGTAAATTGCGCAACCGCGACGGACAGATGACCACTATCTTCGCATGATGAACAAACCATTTTGAATTCACAATTCTCTATGCTCGGCACAACATACGTTGTGCCGCGTCGCAATACTACAGCACGAAAGGATCCTTCGTCTGAGAGCAAACGACATAGCCTCACACCAGTTCCAACGTCTTGAAGGCGTTGGCCAGGCCGTTCTGGTGAATGTCGGTGGTGGTGAAGTCACAGAAGGCTTGGATGCCGTGAATGGCGTTGCCCATGGCTACGGATGTGCCGGCGGCCTTGAGCATGGCAGTGTCGTTGTCGGAGTCTCCGATGGTGATGGTGTCGGCAATGGCATAGCCCAGCAAAGAAGCCACGTCGCGCACAGCGGTACCTTTGTCGATGCCATTAATCAGCAACTCGCCATTGTTCGGGGAAATCTTGTCATACGAACCATGCACGAGCTCAAACCATGGGCTCAAATCATGTTGAGTCTCCTCGAAAGTCACGTCAGGATTCGGCGAGGTGAAGTATGACCCCTTGCTCACACGGATCGTCTGTCCCAAAGTCGAGCCAGCCGGCACCTCCACCTCATCCAACAGGTGCCAGAATCGCGCGAATTCGCCACGATTCCAGGTCTTGCCTTTCGATTCCAGATGTTGACGGTAGCCTTCCGAGATGTACATGCCATCCGCACCTTGCCATTGGTAGCTCTCGATATGATGCTTGGCAAAATACGCCATCGCCGCATCGACCGCTTCAGGAGGGACGAGATGCTGGAACAGCAGCCTGTCTCCGATATTCGCCTGAGCGCCCGCCACGGAAACCACGCCATCGAAACCGAGGTCGAGGATGCTGCGCTCGATTTTCGGCACGGAACGCCCGGTGCAGATGAAGAGCTTGTGGCTGTTGGCCTGGGCTTGTTTGCAAGCGATTTTGGCAGATTCGGGTACGACGTGGTTTTCGTCGGCTAGGGTGCCGTCGATATCGATGAATACGAGTTTGCTATTGGTTGTCATGGTTGCCTTCGTAACTGGTTGGACCCCCAGTCAGCTTACGCTGACAGCCCCTCCAGAGGGGGGCGAAGAAAATCCCGCCTAAAAACCTACAAGTATCACACGGCGTAGGCGGCCCAGCGGCCGTGGGTGTGCTGGACTTCGATGGGCATACCGAACAATTCCGACAAGCGTTCGTCGGTCAGGCCATTCTCCAACGACCCGGTGTAGACGATGGTGCCAGCACCGGGATTACCCATTGAATCCACGCCCGCTTCGGTGGCGTCCTCGGCAGGAATCGGCTTTCGTCCCATGATAGCGATGTGGTCGAAACCGGCCGGAATCTCCTCCAAGCGATGGGTGACCAGCACCACGGCACGCTCGGAGTTCTCTTTGCCGATTCGGCTCAATGTGCGCATCACCTGCTCGCGGCCGCCCAGGTCAAGGCCGGTGGTCGGTTCATCCATGATGAGCAGCTCGGGATCGCCCATCAGCGCACGGGCGATCAATACGCGGGTGCGTTCGCCTTCGGACAGTCGCCACATCTCCTTGCCTTCCAGATAGGAGACGCGAAAATCGCGCAGCAGCTGGCGGGCGCGGGCGTATTCCTCTTGCGTGTAGGTGTCGCGCCAGCGCCCGGTCACGGCGGACAGGCCGGTGACCACGGCGTCCAGCGGGTCCTCGAACTCGGGGAACTGCCGGCCCAGGTCGGCAGAGGCGAGACCGATGCGGGTGCGCAGTTTGAATACGTCGTATTTGCCGAGTTGATGACCGAGGATGAATACGCGGCCCTCTGAGGGGAAGGTGCGGGTAGCCAGCATGCCGACCGCGGTGGATTTGCCGATGCCGTTCGGACCGAACAGCACCCAACGCTCCCCCGCGTTGATGGTGAGGTTCACGTCGGTGATAATGACGCGACGGTTGCGCCGGAATTCGACGTTGTCGAGTTGGAGGACGGTGTTTGTCATGAGTGAAATACTAACTATGATTCGAGGTCTGAGGACTCCCCTCAGTCCGCTTCGCGGACGACTCCCTTCTTTGAGGGGAGCCAAGAAACACGATATATGACTCCCCTCAGTCACCTACGGTGACAGCTCCCCTCCCTGAGGGGAGCTGGCCGGCGCAGCCGGACTGAGGGGAGCACTCGTTGCAGCGCTACTTACTTCTTCTGCTCGTCGAGCACGGACTGGTAGACTTCCACGGTCTTGTCGGCGATGGTCTCCCAGCTGAACACGTCGCGGGCGCGTTCGTAGCCGGCCTGGCCCATCTTCTTGGCGAGTTCGGGGTCAGCCATGATCTTGTCGATAGCGGCGGCCATATCGTGTACAAACTTGTCCGGATCGGTGGGAGTGCCGGTGCCGTCGTGCAACTGGTCAATCGGAACCAGATAGCCGGTTTCACCGTCGACCACAACCTCCGGAATACCGCCGGTGGCGGATGCGACGACCGGCAGACCACAGGCCATGGCCTCAAGGTTCACGATGCCGAGCGGCTCATAAATACTCGGGCAGATGAAGGCATCACAGCCGTGTTCCAAAGCATTCAGCTCAGGCTTCGGCAGCATTTCTTCAATCCAGACGATGTTGCCGCGCTCCTCATCCAGCTTGGCGAACGCGGTCTTGACCTCTTCGGCGATTTCCGGGGTGTCGGGCGCTCCCGCGCACAGCACCACCTGAATGTCCTTGGAAATCAGATGTAGGGCCTTGAGCAGGTATGGCAGACCCTTCTGACGGGTGATGCGGCCTACGAACAGCAGGGTGGGCTTCGAGCGGTCGATGTGGTAACGCTCGAACACCTTCCAACCCGGATCGTCTGGTGCCGGGGTAGCGAAGTCGGCCATGGTGATGCCGTTGTACACCACAACCACCTTGTTCGGATCGAGGTTCGGGTAAGCAGTCAGAATATCCTTGCGCATACCGCCGGACACGGCGATTACACGGTCGGCGTTCTCGTAGGCTTCCTTTTCGCCCCAGGAGCTCAGGTTGTAGCCGCCGCCGAGCTGTTCGCGCTTCCATGGGCGGAACGGTTCCAAGGAGTGGGCGGTGATGACCAGCGGCGTACCGTGCAGCATCTTGGCCAGGTAGCCGGCCAGGCAGGCGTACCATGTGTGTGCGTGGATGATATCGGCGTCAACGTCGTTGGCGATCTGCAGATCCACGCCGAAGGTCTTCAATGCCGGATTGGCATCGGCAAGCTCGGACGGCGTATCGTATCCGACAACCTTCAGACTGCCCTTGGCATTAGCGGCATTGGGAATCGCGGGGATATCAGCCTCGGTGCGCTTGCCATCAAACGCACGCACGGTCACGTCAATGCGCTCGGCCAAAACCTTGGACAGCTCCTCGGCGTGCACGCCGGCACCGCCATACACATGCGGCGGGTATTCGCGGGTTAGAATATCAACTTTCATCGGACTGCCTCTCCTTCGTGCGTCAGAAAGAAACTCAAGCACTTCTTACTTTAGGGCACCGCATACAAGAAAACGCACAACTTCCGTCGTGCGTTTTGCTTCTCAAGCCGGATTTACCAGGCAAAAGATCAGACGGCCGTGCCGTTCTGATCCAAATTCGGATTATGCTTGGAATCGCCAGCCGTAAAGAACAGGCTCAGCACACCCACAATGAACACCGCGGAAACGGTGATGATCAGCCACATCGGATGGCTTGGCAGCCACATAACCACGAAGAACGCGATAATTGCGATGGCGATCAGCGTCCAGCTGCCCACACGGAACCACTGACGCAGCGAATGCGGTGCCTTGAACATCTTCGGATTCGTGTAGTTCGGGTTAGTGGTCAGCAGGGTTTCGGTGTCCGCAATCGTACCGCCGCTGGGCTTCCATTCGGTGCCGTCGGTGCCGTCCTGCAGACGCTGGGACTTCTGCTGCAGCTGATATTCGTCAATCATTCCCGAACGGCCACGGCCACGGGTCTGGTCATACTGCGACGGCACTCCCCTGCGGCCTGCTTTGGCTTGGGCACGGCGTTCTGCACGATTCGGCATTTCACTACTCCTGTTTCGACGGTGACACTGTTGGCTATATTACCCGCTTATCGGCGGCAATTTGCCACCAGTCCATCGGAACCCACTGTGTGTCATTGTTTTTTCAGTCAGTGATGCGGTCAATCGGTGATGCGATAGGTTTGCGTATGGAAGTCGCAAGTGACCGCAGTGCCGTCCGCGAATACCGAACGCTGCACCAGCGGATCATCATCCACGAACTCGTGACGAACCAGTTCCTGCATGCCGACCCGCTCATGGAATGCAGCGACCGCATGGCAGCGTTCGATGTCGTTTTCGGTGCGAGCGCGCTGTTCGTCGTCCATGTCGCCGTCAACGCCGATGTATGCGGCATCGCGAATCAGGTATGGAGCTCCGCCGTTCAGCAAGGCGTACAGCATGTAATCGTCGCCGTTCACCACACGCTCCATCATCCATGGTTCGATAACGCAATCATGGTAGACGAGGTTATACAGCGGAACCGGCACACCTTGGCGCGGCTCGTTGGGTGAGCGCATCTGGAAGTCGTATGGCGCGTAATGGCAGAATATCAGGCTTGGCACTGCCCAGTCCGATACCTCTTCGGACGAGGAGAGGATGCCGTGCGAGAGCAGATATTCGAAGCATTCGGTGCGGCGGTCAAAGCATTCGCGACGGGTCATGCGGTGTTCGGGGTTCGAGCATTCGTCGCCTTCGTTGCAGGTGAAAACATCCAAGTATGCACAGTCGAGCTTGATGCCATGCGCGGCAATTTGGGTGAAATTGCGGCGTACGTAGTCCGGTGCGAGCTCGGCGCACAGGTAGGTCTGGTGGCCGCCCGCCCAGCGTGCGTGTTCGGGCATCGTACCGTCTGCCAGCCGAATCGCATTGTTGGCATCAAAGGTTTGTGCGGTGAAGTAGTAATCGCGGTACTGGTCATGCGTGCCGAAAATATCGCCTTGCTCATGGCAGGCGTCGACCAGCGACTTCATGCCTTCCCAGCCGCCCGCTTCCTGGCAAGCCGGCAGATAGTCGGGGTGCGCATTGTCGTATCCGGGCTGCGCCCAACCATCCAAGTGCATGTACAGTCGGCCTGCACCCATTCCGTGCAGTGTGCGCATCTGCTTCTCGCGCTGCGCAAAGGTGACCAATGAATCGTTCTTTTCGGGGTGGTCCTTGTCATAGTAGAACGAGTCGGGCTGCACTTTGGTTTTGATGCCGACGTGCACCCATGAACGACCAATCAGGTCACGCACGGAGGGATTGCGCGCCGCCTTTTCGGCGAGCGTACGCAAGCGACCTCGTTCGTTGACGTACGAACGATAGGCCTTGCACACCGCCGTATGATCGGCGTGGTCGAGGAACTGGTAGCGTACCACGCGGCGATAATTCATTGTGCCGAGGCTTGGCTCAAACCAAGTATTGATATGGGTGTACGGGCCATTGCTGGGATGGTCGATGCCGTAACCGGCGTTCCATGGAGTTTCGCAGATGGCGATATACCCGTGTCCGTCTGCGCGAAGCTGCGCGAACCACGGCATGTAACCGCCAGCCGTTTCGAAGCGGCCGTCGAAGGTGATATCTTTGGTGCTCACGGCGGTAGGCCATGTGTTGGGAATCATCACGCCCTGTTCGTGGGTAATAAGCGTCACGTCGTGGGAGTCGTCACGGTCGAAGGCGATTGCCGCAGGCCACGTCACACCGGTGACGGTCAGCCCTTGCTCATTGAGCGGAATCCATTCGAAGAGCACATCGCCGGAGGCGCGCTCCACCCATACATAGGTTTCAAAGGAGTATGCGCTGTGCCCAAAGCCGGTGAAGATGCTGCGAATGCCGGTTCCCGTGCCGGTTTCGCGTTGTTCGTGGGTGATGGAAGTGGCATCGGCGAACGCGAAGGTGTCTTGCGTGCATTGCAGGGTCGGCTTGAAATCAGCGCAGGTATTCCATTCGGCACCGTCGCGCGTAAAAGCGAACTGCATCGTTCGTTCATCGAATCGCACGGTAGTGCCGGATACGGTGAATTCCATAGTTAAAGTGCTCCTGTATGTTCTCGATTGCTCCCGCTTACGGGAGCGCGCCCATATAACAAGATTAGGGGTGGTCTGCTGTTTTGAGACCACCCCCAGTCGGCTTTGCCGACAGCCCCCGCCAGCGGGGGGGCTAGCGCTGTCTGTTTATTACTTACTGCTTCTTGGTCAGTGCGGTGAACACTGGGCCGCCGCCGTAGTCGAATGCGACACCGGAGACTGCGGAGGTGCTGGCTGCGGTGGCATTCTGGTTCCACAACGGGATAGCCGGAAGGTCTTGCAGCAGAATCTCCTCACCTTGCTGATAATACTTGTCGGCTTCCTCGGTGGACGGGGCGGAAAGAGCCTTGTCCATCATGGCATCGAACTCGGGGTTCTTGTAGTTGCCGCTGTTGCCGCCCTTGCCGTCGGCCGAACTGGAATCGTACAGCTGTACCAGATAGTTGTCCGCGGATGGATAATCAGGGCCCCAACCACTGCGGTATGCGGAGGTCATCTTGCCCGAATCCACATTGGACAGGAATTCGTCGGAAGTGGACATCGGGATGCTCTTGGCATCGATATCCAGCGTGTTCTTGACGTAGTTGCAGATTGCCTCAACCCAGTTCTTCGCAGTGCCATCAGCATTGTATGCAATGCCGAACTCACCGCTCCACGGGGAGATGGCGTTGGCCTTGGCCCACAGTTCCTTGGCTTTGGACGGGTTGTACTTCAGCACTTCATTGCCCTTGAGTTCCTTGGAGTAGGCGCTAATCGGGGCTGCAAGGAAGTCGACGGCGGGCGTGGCGGTGCCGTGGAAGATCTTCTCGGCGATGGTTTTGCGGTCGATGGACATGGAAATGGCCTGACGACGCAGGTTGCCTTCCTCGTTCTGGCCGAAGTGTTCCAGCCATTCAGGAATGGTGAAGGTGAGCGTATTGCCACCGGGCTCGTTGTATGCCTTCAGCGACTTGTCGGATTGGAAGGAGGTAAGTGCGGTGTCAGGAATCGTGTTCGTGAAGTCCAGGTTGCCACCGCGTAGGTCGGCGTATGCCGAATCAGGCGAGGTGTAGATCCTGAAGTTCAGGCCATCGTTCTTGGCGACACGATTGCCCTTGTAGTCAGGATTCTTCACCATTTCGATGCTGTGGTTGTGCTGCCAGGACACGAACTTGTATGGGCCGTTGCTCACTGGGTGCTGACCGAACTTCTTCGGGTCCTTGAACGCGGATTCGGGCAACGGCATGTAGGCGTGGCTGCCGGCCTTAACCGGGAATGCCGAGTCGGGCTGGCTGAGCTTGACATCGATGGTGTTGTCGTCAACGACGGTCAGGCCGCTCAGCGTGGCCTTGGGGTCCACGTCCGGCTTTTGCAAATCGTCATAGCCTTCAATTGTGCTGAAGAAGCTGGCGCTGGCCTGCTTGTTGGCACTGTTGGCGGTGTAATTCCACGCGTCTACGAAGGAGTGCGCGGTCACCGGAGTGCCGTCGGTGAACTTCCATCCGCTCTTGAGCTTGATGACGTAATGCGTGGCGTTGTCGCTGGAGGTGATGCTGTTTGCTACCTCGTTGTGGATGCCGCCCTGCGCATCATAGGTCACCAGACCTGCGAACAGCTGGTCTACAACCTTGCCGCCACCGGCCTCAGTGGTGTTGCCGGGGAATAGTGGGTGTGCCGGCTCACTGCCGTACACGGAAATGATGTTGGAATCTGAAGCATTGCTGGAATTGGAGGTACCAGTCGATCCGCAGCCGCTGAGCAGCATGACAATTGCCGCACCGGCCGCGACCAGTGAAGTGGCATGACGTGTGTTCATGAATCTCTCCCAAATGTTGTGGTGTCGTCTCTTGGCGACGAAAGCCACCATAGGAGCTTCATATTAACCGTGTATGCAATATTCTCGAAATATAGACATTACTTAAGAATTAAGGCAATATTTAATCCCAGAAACGCGAAAATCCCCTCCAAAGAGGGGATTTTCATACTTTTGTTAGGAAAGTATTCAGCGAGGCAGCATCATGGGGCGCTGGCTGGCCTTGATGGGGGCCGGCAGCTCGCTCTTTTCCTTGGTGAGGTACTCGTCCACAGCGGAGGCGCAGGAGCGGCCTTCGGCGATGGCCCAGACCACGAGGCTCTGCCCACGGCCGGCATCACCGCACACGAACACGCCGTCCTGGGAGGTGGCGAACTTGTCGTTACGGGCGATGTTGCCACGCTTGTCGAGTTCGACAGGCATCTGGTCGAGGATGGTCTCGGTGTCCGGGTGCAGGAAGCCCACGGAGATGAGGACCAGATCGGCCGGCAGCACGCGCTCAGTGCCGGGCTGGCGGGTGAACGGACCGTTCTCGCCGGGGGCCACGGAGACGACCTTCAGGCCGGTGACGTGACCGCGCTCGTCGGCCACGAAGCCTTCGGCAGTGGTCGAGTTATCGATGTTGACCTTGGCCTTCTCTTCTTCGGTGCCCTCGAAATTCACGGAATCGGTCGAGTAGATGTACTCGCCGCCCTCTTCCATGGAGGAGGTCTTCTGGTAGGTGCGGGCGAAGGTCGGCCACGGGCTGTTATCCGGGCGAGAGGTCGGCTCTTTCGGCATGATCTGCAGCACGGTAACGTCCTTCGCACCCTGACGGATGGAGGTACCGAGGCAGTCGGAACCGGTGTCGCCACCGCCGATGATCACCACGTGCTTGTCCTTGGCGGTGATGTCGTGCACCGGCTTGACACCGAAGATACGACGGGTGGCGTCCGGCAGGAAGTCAAGGGCGAAGTGAATGCCGTCGAGTTCACGGCCCGGAATCTTCATGTCGCGCGGCACGCGAGAGCCGATGGCCACCACGACGGCGTCGTAACGGTCACGCAAATCATCCCACGTGATGTCCTTGCCGATTTCCACATTGGTGCGGAAGCGGGTGCCCTCGGCCTCCATCTGCTTGACGCGGCGGTCGAGCAGGCCCTTTTCGAGCTTGAAGTTCGGGATGCCGTAACGCATCAGACCACCAATGGCATCGTCCTTCTCGTAGACGACGACAGTGTGGCCGGCGCGGGTGAGCTGCTGTGCGGCGGCGAGGCCAGCAGGGCCGGAGCCGACGACGGCAACCGTCTGGTCGGTCAGACGCTGCGGCGGCAGCGGCTTGACGTAGTCCAAATCCCATGCCTGATCGATGATGGTCTGCTCGTCCAGCTTAATCATAGTCGGCGGCTGGTGGATGCCAAGCACGCAGGACTGCTCGCACAGGGCCGGGCAGATACGACCGGTGACTTCAGGGAAGTTGTTGGTCATGGACAGACGGTTGTACGCGTCCTCCCACTTGCCCTGACGGACCAGATCGTTCCACTCAGGAATCAGGTTGCCCAGCGGGCAGCCGGTCATGCAGAACGGGGTGCCACAGTCCATGCAGCGGGCCGCCTGTTCTTGGGTCCACGGCTGCACGCCTGACTCGGCGTGGACGTCAAACCAGTCCTTGATACGCTCCTCAACAGGACGTTCGGCCAGCTCCCGGCGAGTACGGACCTTCAGAAATCCTCTCGGGTCGCCCATGTCAGCGCGCTCCTTCCATAACCTGCTCGTACACCTTTTCCCAGGCGCCGGGCGCATTGAAATCTACATTGTTGGCCTTGGCTTCTTCCATGGCCTTGGTCATGGCCACGAACTGCTTCGGCACCACGTGCGTGAATCGCTTCACAGTCTCGTTCCAGTCCTCAAGCAGAGCAGCGGCGAACTGCGAGCAGGTCTCCTCGGCGTGCTGCTTGACCAGGTCGTACACCACCTTTGCAGTTTCGGAGTTCAGGGACTCGAAGAGCAGTGCACCGGACTTGATGGCACCCGGGTTGACCTTCTTCATATCGAGGTCAAGCACATAAGTGTTACCGCCGGAGAAGCCTGCACCGAAGTTGCGTCCGGTGGGGCCGAGCACCACAACAGTGCCGCCGGTCATGTACTCGCAGCCGTGGTCGCCCACGCCTTCGACCACAAACGTGGCACCGCCGTTACGAACGCCGAAACGTTCGCCGGCGCGACCAGCCACGAACATCTGGCCGGAAGTGGCACCGAAGCCGGTGACGTTGCCTGCAATGACGTTGTCATGCTTATCAAAGGTGACGCTATCTTCCGGGCGCACGATCATGCGACCGCCGGACAGGCCCTTGCCGGCGTAGTCGTTGACTTCGCCGTAGATGCGCATGGTCTCGCCGCGCGGGATGAACGCACCGATGGACTGGCCTCCGGAACCGTGCAGGGTCATGTCGATGGTGTCGTCCGGCAGACCTTCCTCGCCGTAACGGCGGGTGATCTCGTAGCCGACCATGGTGCCGACCGTACGGTTGACGTTGCGAATCGGCATTTCGATGCGCACGGGCTCCTTGTGTTCGAGGGCCGGCCGGGCAAGTTCGATGAGCTTGTTGTCTAGCGCCTTCTCCAGCTCGTGGTTCTGCTCGATGGTCTGGTGCAGGATCGTGCCGGGTACCGGACCAGCCTGCTTGAGCACGTTGGTCAGGTCGATGCCGCCGGACTTCCAGCGCTTGATGGCCTCGTCCTGATCCAGGCACTCAACGTGGCCGATGGCCTCCTCAAGAGTCCTGAAGCCGAGCTGGGCGAGAATCTCGCGCACTTCCTCAGCGATGAACATGAAGAAGTTGACCACATGCTCAGGCTTGCCACGGAAACGAGCGCGCAGCTCAGGATCCTGGGTGGCAATGCCCTGCGGGCAGGTGTTCTTCTGGCAGGCGCGCATCATGACGCAGCCTTCCACGATCAGGGCTGCGGTAGCGAAGCCGAATTCCTCGGCACCAAGCAGGGCGGCGATGACCACGTCACGACCGGTCTTGAGCTCGCCGTCGCACTGGACGACGATGCGGGAGCGCAGGCCGTTCAGGATTAGCGTCTGCTGGGTTTCGGACAGACCGATCTCCCACGGGGTGCCGGCGTGCTTGATGGCGTTGAGCGGGGCTGCACCCGTACCGCCGTCATAGCCGGAGATAAGCACCACGTCGGCATGGCACTTGGCCACACCTGCGGCGATGGTGCCGACGCCGAACTCGGAAACGAGCTTGACGTGGATACGTGCCTTCGGGTTGGCCATCTTCGCATCGTTGATCAGCTGCTTCAGATCCTCGATGGAGTAGATGTCGTGGTGCGGCGGCGGGGAGATGAGTTCCACGCCCGGGGTGGCGTGGCGAACCTTGGCAATCCACGGCGGAACCTTGGCTCCAGGTAGGTGGCCGCCCTCACCAGGCTTGGCGCCCTGGGCGAGCTTGATCTGCAAATCGGTGGCGTGTACCAGGTAATCAGAGGTGACGCCGAAACGTGCGGATGCGATCTGCTTGATGCGGCTGTAACGCTGCGGATCGTTGATACGGTCGTCGGATTCGCCGCCCTCGCCGGAGTTGGAGCGTGCGCCAATCGAGTTCATGGCGATGGCGAGCGTCTCGTGGGCTTCCTGCGAGATGGAACCGTAGCTCATGGCACCGGTGGAGAAGCGCTTGACGATTTCGGTGGCCGGCTCGACTTCGGAGATGTCGATGGGCTTGCGGTTGTTGTTGAACTTCATCAGGCCGCGCAGGGTCATGAGTCGGTTCGACGTGTCGTTGATGTGGTGCGAATACTTCTTGAACATCTGGTAGTCGCCACGGTGGGTCGACTGCTGGAGCAGGAAGATGGCCTCGGGATCGTTCAGGTGGTCCTCGCCGGTACGACGCCACTTGTAGTCGCCGCCAGTGCGCAGGTTGCGGTGCGGGGATGCGCTCCACTGGTTCGGGTAGGCCACGCGGTGACGAATGGCCACTTCTTCGGCGATCTCGTCAAGGCCCACGCCACCCACACGGGAGGTGGTGCCGGTAAAGTATTCGTCGATGACTTCCTTGCTCAGGCCCACGGCTTCGAACAGCTGTGCGCCACGGTAGCTCATGATGGTGGAGACGCCCATCTTGGACATGATCTTGAGCACGCCGGTGGACAGGGCCTTGGTGAGGTTCTTGACGGCGGTGTCCGCGTCGACCTTGAGGTAGCCGTTGCGGGCCAGGTCTTCCACGGATTCGAATGCCAGGTACGGGTTCACGCAGGCGGCACCGTAGGCGATGAGCAGCGCGACATGGTGAATCTCGCGCACGTCGCCGGCCTCGACGGCCATGGAGATCTGCGTACGGGTGTGGCGGCGCAACAGGTGGTGCTGCACGGCGGAGGTCAGCAGCAGGGACGGAATCGGGCCCCAAGTGTGGTTGGATTCACGATCGGACAGGACGATGAAGTTCTTGCCGTTATCAATGGCCTCGTCGATTTCGGCGAAGATCTCGTCAAGACGCTCCTGGAGGGCCTTGCCCCCGCCGGCGACCTGGTACAGGCCCTTGACCACGTACGGACGGTAGTAGCCGCCGAGGATACGGGCCTTGTCAAGTCGCTTGAGCTGGGCCATCTCATCAGAGTTGACCACGGGCAGCGGAATCAGAATCTTCTTGGCGTGCAGTTCGGAATCGGACAGCAGGTTCGGTTCCGGGCCGATGGCGGATTCAAGCGAGGTGACGATTTCCTCACGCTCCCAATCCAGCGGCGGGTTGGTGACCTGCGCGAACTTCTGGGTGAAGTAGTCGAACAGCATGCGGCTGCGGCTGGACAAGGCCGGCATCGGGGTGTCGTTGCCCATGGAACCGAGCGGTTCCTTACCGGTGTTGGCCATCGGGGTGAGCAGCAGCTTCAGATCCTCTTCGGTGTAGCCGAAGGCGCGCTGACGGCGCTGGACGGACTGTCCGGAGTGGCTCACGTGCTCGCGGCGGGGCAGGTCACTCATCTCGACCGAGTTGCCTTCCACCCACTTGCGGTACGGGTGCTGGGAGGCGAGGGTCTTCTTGATCTCCTCATCGGGAATGATGCGGCCTTCGGCGGTGTCAACTAGGAACATCTTACCGGGCTCAAGACGGCCCTTGGACACGATGTGTTCCTGCTCGATTTCCGGAATCACGCCGGCCTCGGAGGCCAGCACGATGTAGCCGTCGTCGGTGAGCTGCCAGCGGCCGGGGCGGAAGCCGTTACGGTCAAGCAGTGCACCCACCTGAGTGCCGTCGGTGAAGACGATGTCGGCCGGGCCGTCCCAAGGCTCAATCAGCGTATTGTTGTACTCGTAGAAGGCGCGCACGTCCGGGTCGAGGTCGGGGTTCTTCTCCCACGCCGGCGGCAGCATCATGCAGATGGCGTGCGGCAGGGAACGGCCGGCGAGATGCAGCAGTTCGAGACACTCGTCGAAGGTGCCGGAATCGGAGTAGCCCGGGGTGGTGATGGGCAGCAGCGGCTCGAACTCGCCGAGCAATTTGCTGCTCAGGCGACCTTCACGGGCGGAGAGCCAGTTGCGGTTGCCCTGAATGGTGTTGATCTCACCGTTGTGGGCCAGCAGGCGGAACGGCTGAGCCAGCGGCCAGCTCGGGAACGTGTTGGTGGAGAAGCGGGAGTGGACGATGGCGATGGTGGCCTTCATGTGCTCGTCGTTCAGATCCTCGAAGAAGTGAGTGAGCTGCATGGTGGTGAGCATGCCCTTGTACGTGATGGTACGGGCGGACAGGGAAGCGAAGTAGACGCCTACCTCATGCTCGACGCGCTTGCGGATGCGGAAGGTCTTGCGATCCAAGTCCACGCCGGCCAGAGCACCGTCCGCAGAGGCGACCACGAGAGTCTTGAATCCCGGCATGGCGGCAAGGGCCTGCAGGCCAAGGCCGTCCGGGTTGGTGGGCACTACTCGCCAGGCGAGAACTTCAAGGCCTTCCTCGCGCACGATTTTGGCGATGGCCTGTTCCTGCTGACCGGAGGTTTCGATGTCGCGGTCAAGGAAGGCGATGCCTGCTGCATAGTGACCGGCTTCCGGCAGTTCGGCGGGCACGGTGGCACGCATGAACTCGTCCGGCATGCTCATCAGGATGCCTGCGCCATCACCGGTGTTTTCCTCGGCGCCGACGGCACCACGGTGATCGAGGTTGACCAGCACCTCGATGGCGTCGGTGACGATCTTGCGCTCGGGGCGCTTGTTCAAAGTGGTGACCATACCCACACCACAGGCGTCATGCTCATTGGAGGGGTCATACATACCGTCCGGAGCGTGGACCGTGAGATCGAGCGGGGCTTTGAATGTCACCGAAATCACCTCAATTGCTTGTGGGCACGTAAGGGAATCGTGCCTCTTCGTTCATTGCTGTTGACACAGTACCGTTGCGTCATGTCATTTACGTTTCGCGTGTCCATATACCGAGTCGCCATAAAAGTCAATAGTGATTCTCAAGCAATCTGTTATAGCCAATTATGGGGTGTTTCGGGCGTTTTAGCTCGCAATGTCTACTAGACCACAAAAAATTCGACACAGAAACGCCCGTATTGTGAACAGCAATCAACAGTTCGCTCAATGAATGTCGAGCAAACCGACGGAGGTGATCGCCGTCATACTGCATCATCATGTGCAGGCCGGTCATGAGGAACAGGTGCTACATCATGGTTCAGGCAAGCCGGTATTGGTCATCGGTGATCGCGAATCGTTTGTCAACATCAACTCCATGGATACTATATGCGCGCGAGGCGCAGCGGCGGCAGCGGAGCCTCTATGGCAGGCTGGCTGCCGGCGCTTCTTTGTACCGGGAGCGCCACACCCTGATGAGCAAAACACCAAGCGGAACGGCAATGGCAACGGCTTCGGCCCGCGACGACTGACCGCAATTCTGCAGCGCAGAGCAAGTAGTAATCGGGAAAACCCCAGACCCTTCAGATCTCTCGTTCGGAAGCGCGTAGGCAAGGCTGCCCCTGCACTACTTCAATCTGGGAAGGTGGCATGTCGGCACCCGTACGCTTGGCCTGAATCTGCTCAAACAGCATGCGGAATGACCGCTCCCCCATGTCCAAGAAATTCTGGGTATAGCTGGTCAGAGAGGGTTCCCATAGGGCACCGAAATTACGATCGTCGAATCCGACCACGCTGACATCATCCGGCACACGTCGACCGGTCTCTCGCAAACCACGAATCACAGCGATCGCGGTTTCGTCACTGTCGGCAAAAATCGCGGTCGCCTCGCCACGACGGCCGAGTTCATGCCCTGCCTTGACGGCCTTCTCCAGATTGCCGTCGGATACAACAATGGGTTCGGGAGCCTCAATCCCCCGCTCCTCCAACGCATCTTTCCACCCATTGGCACGGGTGTTGTCAGTAGCTCCTTGCACCCGTCCAACGTAGAAGACGGTTTTGTGGCCGAGATCCAACAGGTGCATGGTCATCCAACGACCACCATCTCGTTCGGCGTTGATGATCTGGTAGTCGCCGTCGCCGAAACTGCCGCCGACCACGACCTTCGGCATATCCTTGGGAATATAGTCAAGTGCCGCGATACCGGCCTGATCGTATTCGTAAACAACCACTCCAGCCGGTCTGATCGACAGACCCATGCGCACACGTGCCTCGACGGATTCCATGTCGGATTCATCCAGGGACACGATGTTGAGCAGGAATCGACGTTTGCGGGCGGCGGCCTCAACGCCATGATTCGTTTCGGAGGTGGAAAAGGCGGCGGGATTGGCAGCGAATACCACTACCGAATCCATTTCCCGGTTCGACAAGGCACGGGCCACGATGCTGGGTTCATAGCCCAGTTCCTTGATGGCTTTGGCGATGCGCGCACGCCTGTCCTCGGTCACATTGACCGTGCCATTGAGATAACGAGACACCGTGGGAGCTGAAACTCCAGCCAGCTTGGCCACGTCTTTGATTACCGGACGGGTGCGTCCCGTACTTCTCGCCATTGTTTTCGAGCCCCCATTGTTCGCCGACTCGTCTCAGTCGTTACGCTTCTCATACAAATGTACACGCAAGACAACGGGTGCTGACTCCGTAGCATGCGCGGAACCAGTGAGAAACACCGAAGGTTGGCCGTATCTCTTGCATTCGTCATTGATATGCGTTATTCTGAAACCGGTTTCAGAAAGAAGCCAAAGAAATAAATCAAAGCTGCAAGGCTTTGACCAATGAAAGGAAACAGCCATGTCCTTCAAGGATTCCATGATTCGCGGTTTCGCTATGTACGGTCTGAGCTCCATGAGCCAGTGCGGTCACGCCAGCTCCAAAGTGTTCGTTGACCTCATGAAGGGTGACGACAAGGACGCTCGCTGAATCACTTCAGCACAGCGTTCCATATGAGATTGCACGTTATTAATGAGCGTCAATCCCCCGGCGTCAATTCGCCAATTCGATAATTGAATATCGCAATAACTGAACGATAACCGGACAACGGTGTCCATATATACTTTTCTATTTCTTAGTAATTGTGAATTTCTCCAACCGGCATCTTCATTTCGTTACGCCGACTCCGCCCTATGAGTCAGTAAGCAAGAAATCTCCTGCTATGAAAAAGACATCCGACAATTGATGCCACTGTAATCAGAGGCAAGCCATGGCGTTGGCAGTGGCATCCGTGATTCTCCCCTGATTCCACTGCAATCGAGGACGAGCCGGTCAGATGCCGGCAAGGCCGAAGAACCGTTCGATAACCGAATCATTGAGCAGGCGCCCTCGGCGGGTGGGGATGACACGATTGCCGGATATGGTGATCAGACCTTCGTCAACCATCGGTCGAAGCGAATCGACGGCAATGGTCTGCCATGAAGTGTTCTCGTTGGCTGCGATGGCCTGATTGATGCGGCCGAGGTCAAGGCCTTCGCGCAAACGCAGGCCAAGCATGATGAGCTCTTCGAGGTTCTCCTCCGCAGTGATTGCCTCGCTATCGGCCCACGGTATGCGATGCTCGTTGATGGCAGTTCCCCACAGTCGCGGGTGCGCAATATCCCAGCTGCGCAGGCCGTGGGAGACGGGAACCACCCCCAGTCCGGCTTCC